>Ga0181612_105937_pt1 | contig 18351 bp, 6 predicted proteins | sample HoacroProtozoa21_FD_119630 | JGI IMG/M metagenome (GOLD analysis project Ga0181612, IMG submission 119630) | Hoatzin crop microbial communities from Cojedes, Venezuel. Combined Assembly of Gp0051906, Gp0051904, Gp0051908
ACACAAACCGCACAACCCAGAGAGCCACCCTCCACGACCGCCGTTGCGAGCTCCCCAGACGCGAGTGAGTTCCCTCCGCCCAGCTCCCCCCCACCGGAACCCAGCATGAAGGCACATGGTATGGAATACCCGGCTCTGTTTGGCCAGGTGGGGTCAGCCCGCCTGGCTATGCCCCTTCCTGGATTCTGGTGAAAATTAACCCTGTCCTGGCCGAACACAGGACAGAGAGAGAAGCTGGGCTCAAAGCCTGGAACAGACATTGAGAAATGAATTTTTAAAACAGATATGCCTGATCATAAATCATCTCTCTTAGGAAAACAGACTCCTGATTCTTCCAAATCAAACAAAAACTGGGATGGGTGAGGAAAGAAGATTCATATATAAACTGCTGAACAAAAGTAATCCCTCTCTGGTAATCTCTTACGTTCTTTTCTCAATTACTGTGCTGAGTGATTTAAGGGGTTTCTGCAGTAGGGTGAGTGTGCAGATAGACTGTTCTGTGGATTCACTGAAATCAGTGAAATGCCGTTTAAAGTATTCTTCTTGACATGGTTGTGAACAGCAAAGTAAACAGTCTGTAAAAGGCTTTATTCATTCTTGCCAAATTACACTTAAGGTACTAGCTTTTTATTCCTGTTTAAACTGGCATTTCCATGAAGTGCAGTTGTTTTCAGTTTCATAAGGTTTTGAAATTATATTCTACCATGCATGCTAATGCGCTTGGAAAATCTTTCTTTTGGCTCCAAAATCTAAACCATTTGCTTAAAATAATAGTCTGTCATAGCCCAAGAAAAATGGCATGTACACATTGCTCCCCCAAGGAAAACTGTGAAGAAAAGCAGTTGCTTCCCAGCACAAATTACTCTATTGACAAGCTAAAAATACAAACTTCCTTATCACACTCTTATCAGATAAGGCTAAATCCATTACTTCAGTAATAAAATGTTAAGTGTGTAAGTACCAGAAGATATAGGCAGTGGAGATGTTATCATATCTTTGGGACTCCCGCACCATTACATGTCTCATCAACCTTCTTCAGGAAAAATGTCAGAGTGCTTCAGCAGACATGGCTGCCATCAGCCTGATAATGAATTACTTTGGGGACAAATCTGCTCTCTTTGCAGGTCTCAGTTTGAAGTCCCTTATACAGATAAACCACTCCTATTAAAAAAATAAAAGAGAGGGGTTCTTATATTTAGATGGAATTTCTTGTATTTCAGTTTGTGCCCATTGCCCCATGTCCTGTCACTAGCCACCAGCAAGAAAAGTCTGGCTCCATCTTCTCCCCTCTGCCTCAGGTATTTACACAAATTGACAAGATGCCACTGAGCTTTCCCTTCTCCATGTTGAACAGTCCCAGATCTCTCTGCCCCAGTCACTGGCCCCAGCACAGGGGTTAAAGCAGAAACACCCAGCACAACTCCCAGCAAGGCTGAGCTTCTGCACTGCTGGGTCAGCACACAGCTGGGGCCTTCCAGATGTTTTCTTAACTTTTAATCTGCAGTGCCTCTAACTCCACACAGTAATAGTTTCAGGCTCTTTCTGAAAAGAGAAGGAGAGCGTAGAGGAGCAGGAAGCACAGTTGGTTAGGCTATGTGTGCTTTTGGTTTAACAACATAACATTGAGTATGATCCCTAAGCACTACATCCCTGCCATTCAGTTGATCATACATCTCCTTGAGTGGTAAAGAACGTAATATGAAATAAACAAAACTTCAGATTGCAGTAAAGTCTATATTTAGACAAGCATTTCAAACTTACATGCACTCAGTTATGAAACACAAGGTCACAGGCCTTTAAAACTCAGCCATTTGAGCTCATCTTAAGATTAAAAAGAATGTGTTGAAGGTTGCTGAAAGTTAGAAGATCTTTGTATGCATTATTGACCTGAGAGAGAGTGACAGGCTGGGAAATTGAAAAAAAAAACAAAACCAAAAAACCAGAAAATTGTGGCCTTGTTTTGTAGTATCAGTGAATCAAGTTTTGCCTGATTTATTTTTGTTACACTTTGTCAAAACTTCTAACACCTCAATTGCTAAATTACTTTAAATGCTTCCCAACTCTTTATTCAAATACAGGCTTTAGCTAAACTGTGTTGAGGTGAGGTCATTACTCATTCACAGCAGCAGCGCAAATGGCTTGTGAGAGCAGCTGCAGGCGTTTACCCCACTAACCAGCCCAGTCAAACTCTCCACTGCTTTTGCAGTAACGCAGCGAGCTACAGCGTGCTTGGAAGCAGTACTGGCACGGAAGCAGTCAGGTACCATCTAGAAACCAAACATTCAGAACAACGCTACCATGGCTGACACCCTGCAAAAGACTAGCAAATGAACCATGGGGAAATCAACCTGCCAAGGAACATTTCTTTCTTTCTTCTTTGCAAATTGGGATGTCAACCAAAAAATGAAGCATGGCTGCATTATTTGCGCTCATAAAACTTCATTTGAAGCACACTCCTGTGATTCTATTTTAGAGAAAAATGGTAGCTTCCCATCAGAAAGGGGATGTGAAACTGCCATGGCTGGAAATCAATGTTTCTAGTGGACACAAGAATGCATGGCCTGCCAGTCAGGCAGGTAAAAATCTCATTAAGTATTTTACCCCTGACCGTAGCTGTGATCAGATTCAGAGGCATAAATTTTGCAACGATCATCTACAGGATTATCTGCCATTGGAGAAATGGTCTTTCTGATAGCTAGTAGTGAGAACTTGGTTTATGCCCTGATTCTACCACAAGTGTTATTTAGTTTTTATGGTTGAGTTTTTTTTAGAAGGAAGGGAAAAATCAACCCATAATCCCAGTAATAGCTGCCAATAAATTTATCCTGTAAATGTCTGATTCTTTATGTAAGCCTACTATTAGTTCAGAGTTTCTCAAATATTTATTTTCTATTTGGGTAGAAAAATAAAATTTAAATTTTTTTAATCAATGATTGTAATCTCAGCAGCAGGTGACTAAGCATTTTTAATTTGCCATGTTAGCCTGATAGAAGAGAGCACAGACAGTGCACTTAATGCTGCTCTGAATGGAATAGCCCATATGAAGATCGTGCTAGTTGTTTTCTTTAGGAGAAAAGGATGGTTATAAACCCAGCAATTTCTTTGTTGTAATTCTGTTCATATAAATGGAAATGATGTTATCCTATGCATGTAAATGGAAACAAATGGGAAGTCACTTTTTTCTTAAAATTCCAAACCTCTTATCAGCAAGTCCTCAGCCTCCAAAATCTTTTAGGGATTTGTTTTCAGTCTGCTGGTTGTCTGCCATCTTTGTGGATGCTTTTCTCTCATAAAGTGGATGGCTTTTAACTGCCTTTAAATCCCTGTATTCTCATTTCTAACCACCATAGTGTGTGTGTTTTGGCTGTCTTATATTTTGGATGCAGTCTGTGTCCCTGCTTCAGTATCTCCTAATGTTTCCCTTACCATTATTGCTCTGTACATCTCCTCTTTGCTGTCATGCAAGTCCTATGTCTCTTTTGCTCTTTTCCAGGGCTCTATTCCTTTCTCAATTACTCTGCCTTTCTCTGAGTTCCCATAGGTATTCGCTTTGTCCTGAACGATTTCTGTCCTTCCTCTGTCCAGCTGCTTTTCCCTTCCACATGCCTTTCAGCATGCATCATTTTCTTTGTATAGGTGCTGTATTACTAATTCAGAGAACTGATTTTTCAGTAGTGAAATTTGCAGACAACGTTCTTGCTTGGGATGTGTTATATTGTTTTCTTTTGGAACATTATGAAGTTTGTTAGCACTCTCTAAAATATAGAATCCAAAAAGTAAGTTATTAAAATCAGTTTTCAGGTTGTCATGACTGAATGGGATATTTAAAAAATTTGGAAACTGGATTTAAGAAAACAGGTGCATGGAGTGGAGAATGCAAAGTCACACTGAAGGTGTCCCATCACACCGCTATCTCCCCATCTGCCTTGCTTCTGCAGACACACTCATTCTCATGATGCATCATCCCTTTCAAACACTTATTTTTAAGACATACTCGAAACTCTGTGATATGTTGAAGCAGAATTTTTAGCTGATGCAAGAGCAGGTGCCAAGGAGAGAGGGGAGTGTGCAGCAGGGGCCAGTATATAATTTTTTAATATCTGTTTTCTATTAAACAGGTTTATACCACCATTTTCACCAAAACAAGTAAGAATTTAGCTATTGGTGTTTAACACATTGCCAGCAGTGCTAACTTTCACTGTCTATGATGCCTGTAAACTATTGTATGAAGTATGTAATTCCTATGTTGTGTTTTGACCAAAACATCAATGACATTTCAGTTCAACCTAGTCTCCTTTCTCTAATATGATTTTTTGCACAACACGAAGTCATAAGAGAAATATTCAGAAAGTTTAAAATTACCAATGAAGTAAAAATAGTAAGATATTTTATTAGATTACTGTTGCAAAATTTCAGTATTAGAAGAATTCCTTTCTGGAAATCAAGTAGAACCTCTTTAACATCATAAAATAAAAAAATAACATCTATCTCATGTAAAATTTAGTGAAAACTATTTTTTAATTTTACAAGCTTATTAAATAGCCATGACTCTTCTTGTGAATTTTGATTCCTTTCACTTTGCCTTCATCATAGTTATTTTTGTGATGCATGCAAGTTGTTCCGGTTAGTAAATCGGTATTCTAAAATTTGTACAGTTTTAGTGAGTCACAAGTTTGGCTCTCTGAATAAAACAAAAATCAGTAATAAACAGAGCTGATAGTTAGGACAACCAGGTGGTACGTATTGCTAACTCATTTCTAGCAACTTTGAGACAGGAAATAAAAGGGAGACAGATGATTAACATATCAGTCTAGTAGTCAATGTGAGAGCTCGAAAATTGAGGAGAGAGTGATAATGTCCTTGTAAACAGAGAATTTGTGGGGAAAAATGAAAGCAAAACCATCTCTCTTTCTCTACCCCCCCCCCATATGTAGTTATTTCTATGAATTAAAATGTACTGTATTGCTGTACTGCAGCATTTTCCTTCTGCATATGCATGCGTAATCTACTTGTATGGAAGTCATGTCTTCTAGAACAGTCTTGTGAGATTTGGTAACTTCAAGCAATAAAATATTTAATCATGCAAATGTGTGTTTATTTATCACTCTATTTTTGACATCCACTGAAAAGGAATTATGAGAGCACATACAAACTTTGCAACATGCATGGAGGTTATTTTTTGCTCCCTCACAGGGAAAAATACCTTTATTATCTCTTTGATAGATTTCAGGATGGGGAGTGAATTTCAAAGTTACTAATGTATTCACATTTACTTAAATATAACCTGAATTTGTAAACAAAACAAAAAGCACTTAGTTTTTTAAATGAAGCTGAAGCATAGTGACAAAATTCTGTCTCATGATTTTTTTGTTTTGATATGTTGTCACTCTCCTTTCAGGATTCCTGTACCCACACATCTGTCAACAGCATTCCCTACTGTTTCTTCTGATGTGGCTGAGTTGCCTGAGTCTGTTGTGCCCTCTCAGATTACCCCCAAATTGCCATCTCTATGCCAGGAAGGACTGTGCCATAATGGAGGGACTTGTCATCCTCTCTCTCTGCCTACTGGGGCCACCTCGTTTCAGTGCGACTGCCCACTGCACTTCACTGGTCGGTTCTGCGAAAAAGGTAGTTGTGGTTCCTTCTTTCTCTATTAGTTGTGAAATGAAATTCTTATGCTTCCTTGGAGCTGGAAAAGGGGAAGAGGTTGATCATCATGTTTCTCTTCTTTTGATCCCAGTTACTGTTCATAACACAGGAGTAGATTCATTGAGGTATTTACAATAATACTCACTTGCAATGTAAAACAGGTGATATCAGTCAGGCACACTAGTAAGTGGGGCAGGCTTGAGTTAATGAAAAAAAATTGTATTATTTGTGCAAAATGTTATGCACAGTGTTAATGCATGTTGTGCAACATAGTATTTCTGGGACAAAAAAAAAAGTTAACTTATGAAAATAATGAGAAGATTTCCTCAAAAGATTTTCCATTTCTGCAGGTTGGTGTCTTTTTTCCCACTGTGCCTGGTCCTTTGTTGAAAAAGGCTTTTTATACTCTGTAGCTCGTTTATACTTCTATTGTACTACTGTTGCTCATAAGGCACAGAGTAGTGAAATTAACATAATTTAATTAGAATTTGAATAAAAGATAATTCTTCGAACCATTTTGGTTTCTTTCCAAAAAGAATCAAGGCTATAAGACAAACTGATCAATAACTGCTAGGTTTTCTGTTTTGTAATTGCAATTCTTTTGCATTACTGCTCTTCAGAAAGTTCTTTTTTCTGACAGATTTTATAGCTGGTTTCAAAAACTGGTTTAGCTTTTGAGGTACCATGGGTTATAAATGGCAGTGGATAATTCCCATAGTATTAAAGGGCATTATTGGTGTACAGGAAAAGAACAAAAAAATTGTTTAGATTATGGTTATATAACTGTAACATGCTCCTAATGAACTTCCCACACTATAAAATGCAAGCCACTAGAGATAAAAATGCCCTTGCAAGACTGTCAGTATATCTGAGCTAACATCACCTTACATTACTGTCTGAAAGTAGGTCATTACGCTCATCATATGTGAAAGCAATCAATGTCTATAAGCCCCTCAAAAAAAATTTTTCATGTGTTGCTTAGATATCAGAGAATATTGTACCTTTCAGCCTTTCTCAAGTTCATAATAAACTAAATCATATATTTTAAAATTGTCAAGTGTTAACATAGAATTCGGTGAATATCTTCTATGCATTTGGTATCTGCGTGTACTCTTTGCTCTTGCTTTCAATACGTGGCAGCTGTGCAAACTGCACCATAAAATAGTGGAACCATAAAAGTGTGTTTCCTTCAAAGGTATCAGATTTAGTTACCATTCAATGTGTGTTTCAGTGAAGTCTTTTCAATATTTCAATAAAGTGTTTTTTTTCTTTACATATATTTAATGTGCCAGAATTCCCCTCTGTGTTTCAAACAACGCAGTTGGCATCCTTTGTATCAGCATCACCTGCAGTCTTTTTGATGGGACCAAGTTTTGGCTTTTCCGAAGGGTTATGCCAGCGGTAAGCAATGTTATATTTAAGCAGGAGTTTGATAGACATCCAGTGGTAATAGGCCATATCAATGTCTACGCACAACCACTCTGTTGGGTGATACTTTATGTGGACTCCACTGGTGCCTTGTACTGGTGTCTAATCGCTGCCGCCTTCTCACCTAGTCTTAACTTCCAGTTGATCTGCCAGTTTCCAGGAGTTTTCTAGTTTGGTGGTTTTGATGAAAACTGACATCTATCTTTGAATTGTATTATCTGGGCTGAGTACCTACATCCCCGTGTCGTAGACATTGGAGGAAGTAGCTTCCAGACCACTGACTGAAACAGCTGGTTTTGAGTAGCTGATTCAAAAATACCTCATCCTAAGCCATTTTCTCCTTTGAAGCTTAACCAGTACAGGCCTGCTGAGCTCGTACCATAGGATGAGTTGACTGTCTTCCAACTGCATTTCCAAGAGAATTTCACATACTTATCTTGCCTGTGTAAATCAAGTTGTCCCCTGCTCTCTCTTTATATGACTTTGTCTCAAAAATCATGTGTGAAAATATGACTAAATTATGACTACCTGAAGAGCAAATTAAAAGCAGGGAACTATTACAGCAAGTCGCAGTTTAACCAAATCTCTGATGACAAGGACTGAAGCATCCCACATTAGACACACTAGTAACTATTCTATTCAATAAAATCAGAATACAAGTTTTCAAAAAAGCCTCAAATAAGTAGTTCCTTTTGAGAACATAACATCAGCTGTATAATCATATCATCCTTTTAATTTTTCAATATGTAGTTTCCATCTTTCCTTTTTTTCTAAAATTGGAAGAGATGCCATTTGCTTTGCTGAAGCTTGGAGGCATGCTTGAAGATGAGATTTTAATAGCGATCCATTTTTCTGCATAGGATGTCTTTTAATAGTTCTGGCACTGGAAGAAGAACATTTATCTTCTTTTTCTGCTTTGTGTGGAGAAGATGAATTGAAGAGTTCCTCTTTTCACAGAGCTCTGCTTTTACCCTCTACAACCCCACCATCAACACAGAGAACAGCTTCCCGCTTTGCACTTAGTGCTCCTTGGTCAGCCAGGGCTGTGGTATGTGACAGACTCGTCGGCAGCTCACTGGGACAGCTACAACCCAGGGCATGTGCTGTCATGTTGCATGTTTATATAGATCAGGATCAGATTTTGATGTCTCCTGTATGTAGTGGCTGAAAAGTAACTGAAGCATATTGTGATTTTATTTAAACCTAAATTTTCAACAAGGTTGATAATTTAGTGCAATGAGACCAGAAATTGCCCAACTGAACTATCATTATAAACTTTTGATGTTAAGGGACCAGTTCTTCAAGAAGTCTGGAGAAAACTAGTAATTACGGGAGATAAGGGCATCTGTAATCATTTTCTGGTTATTTGCTAGAGACCTTGCAAAGGAGGAAATAAATCAAATATTCAATCCAGAAACTTTATTCCAGTGAAGGAAATTCTCTCTTGATTTTTAAAGATAGATGTAATCTTTTTTAATCATACTGTAATGTATACCTGTACATTTTAGTAATACATAATTATTAATCACCTTAGTGATCTGTCTAGTACCTACCATTAACTAAGTTTCAGAAAGAAAATATGTCATACACTCAACTGGCACAGTAACCGTCAACATGGCTTACTGCAGAGTCTTATACACAAACCTTGTGTGGGCCTCTCAGATTCCTTAGAATGTGTGCATTCACTTTTTTCATATCTAGGTGAAGATACACCACTTAGTTTCTAAGTAACAACTGTAAATTTCTGACAGCATATAAAACCATCTTCTAGAGTGAAGGCAAGTGAATGTCATTATGTCAGTTATGTGGTTCAACTTGATAGCGTGTTATTATATGCAATATTGCACTTTCCTGTTCTATTGTTCCTTAACAAATAAATTCCAGCAGCTTGTTCTGCCCTTACAAGATTCATATGTTCAAGTCATGTGCCAATTTGGATACATAAGGCGAAGCCAGTTTATTTGAATATGCAGTGTATTTATGCTAAATAATCAGATAACTCTGAAATCTGAAATGTCCTTAAATGGCAATTCTGAAAAGTGGAACTCTATCTCCATTTTTCTAAGGAAATAGAAAATTATGGGTATAAACAAGTGTATTTGCAGAAGTCAAATTTAAGATATCAGCATTGGACATATGCCAAGGTATAAAGTGAGGATTTAGTCTAAAGCATACATGTGCAACCATCTGAAGCCTCAGCTCCCTTTAATACTGCTTTCAGTATTTTCCTTCTTTTTTTTACTATAAATTACTGAAGTTGTCTGGAAACAAGAAGTTGCTAAAAGCTTTATTTTAAAAACTCTGACTTCATATGCAACACAGAAAATCTGCTACCAGTGTAAATTTAATCTTTATTACTGAGCAGTGATGCAATAGGTCATGCAATAGAAAGGGATGATTGTGTGGATAGGGAATACAACGAATGGTAGACAGTGTACTCTGAGCTACCTTTTCTCATTTTCGTTTCTCAGTAAAGAAGCTTGGTGCCTTCAATATGAATTGTATCGTTCTTTCCTACGTGAAACAATTCTTTATTAGCTAAGCTGTTGTATCTGCTTCATTGTGAAATCACTACACGAGTGGAAAAAACATAATGCTTCTGCTTTAGCGTGAAGGCAGATGGTTGTCTGTTACAGTGAAGTTCATAGCAATAGGTTTGGAATATCACTGCCTTATGTGCAAAGAAAGTATGTCCCTGACTGTTAATTATAAGATTAACATTTTTAAAGTCTCCAAATTTTTTAGTATTCTGTAAAAGTTTTGTAAATTGTTCAATAAAAAGAATATTTAAATGTCATTTGTTAAAAACAGGAAATCCACTTAATTTGATGTGTTACTGTGTATGTTCTGTGCATTGCTCAAAGGTCAACTCCTTTGACAAAGCTGCAAAACCAGGAGTAAACCAGAAGGCTTTTACAGGCATTTATCTTGCAACAGTCCCACCTGGAAACAGCGCTGCATTTGTTCCCTGAGATACACTTGTTGAATTCCTGATTTGTTGAGCGATTCTTGCTAGCATCACCCCAAACATTAGAGGTTTCTCTTACTAGTAGCTTTTCTAGACATTGTTCCTAACTTAACATTTCTAACTTCTGTCATTGACTAGTATCATTCATTTCTGACAATTTTTTTTGTCTTTATGTATTTGATTTTGAAAATAAATGCAATTAGTCCAGTTTCTGTGACTTCAGCCATATTTAGAAGCATGCAGTTTCATGTCTTCAGCAGGTCACAGATCTGTTAATCTCCTTACTAATGTTTATACTGCATATATATGATTTAAAACAAGTCGCTGGCAATTTCCATTGAAAACCATTGAAAAGAAGGATGAGAAAGTGGGAATCATATACAGAGGTGGGTGTGAGGAAGGGCAACCATGCATTCATTTCCACATTCAAGTCTTAGTTTGAGGTACCCAGAAAGAAAAACAGGATACTGTTCCCCCATATCTTCTCATTTTTCCAGAATTCATGTGTTGTCTCACCTATTTTATCCTCCATCAGAATGATTCATAACCTTGTAGGACTCTGTAAGCAGAAAAAATAAAGTTTTTAGAGATAAGTATAAACTTCAGTAATCAATTTGATGTCATAATCCACAGACAATGTCTAAACTCAACAGATACCTATTGATTTCCCACAAAATGCATTTATTTGTGTATGTAAAACTTTCACATGAACTCTCTAGATTTTGGGCTAAATTTGAAAAATGTAGTAAGCTTTCCCTTCAGATTTACAATGTTTTTAGAGGATGACTTTAAAAATTAAGAACACAGTAGGCTAGTTAAGAACAAAAAAGTATTTAGCCAGATGTTAAATAATTTTGTATGTTGACTTTGAAACCTTAGCTGCCATTATAGCAATTTTGAAGATGTGTGTAGGAAACAGCTAGCCATTCCCATACAGTCTATTATTTGGTGCAATAAAATTCAACAGCAGTACTATTTTGGTGTGTGATGCAAAAATGAATTGTCTAAATTAACTTAAACATTCTTCTCTGCCCTTTCACTCATGGATATAATCTTACACTTTGATATGAGACTGGGCAAACCTTGTGAAGTGTAGCTTGTTAACACGTCACAATACCCTGTGTCTGTGAGTAATCACATTAGCACAGTTACCTGTGCATAGAGTCACTACTTTTTTCCTTCTTAGTTGGAGAAGTTTTTGAAGATGTCTAAAATATCTCCAATCCAATGCCATCTTGTTTTATCAGTTACTACATCTCCGTTTTTTATTCTATTGTGGGTTAATTTGCTTAAGTGTTTGTGAAATTGAAGGAAAACAGGATACTGAGGGAAGAGCAACTGGATTCACAAGAAAGTGGTGAAGTAATTTTCAACTAATCCTTCTTCCACCCTCATGAACAGTTTTATAGAATTTCACCACCTCAAAAGCAAGTGTCAGTGTAACTGGGCTTTAACAAAATTTAATGTTACAATCTCATCTAATTTAGAGATTATGTCTCCGATGCAGTGGAGTGCATAAGCTTTACATGTGTTTAACTGTAAGAGTGTAAGAAATTTGTGTAGTTCATGTCCTTAATGTTAAGGATGCAAGTATTCTGTTACATCAGATCTTGAATGAGGATCCATCCATCCCATTCCTAGTTTGGTCATTTATGTAGTTTATCAGTTAAAAACAACCTGCATCTTAAACCATTCTGGGGGAGAGACTTAATTAAATTGTAGAGGAAGGTGGCAGTTTTCTATGATTATTAAGAATAGATTAAAGATGTGATTAAAAGACAGCCTAAGATACACCTTAGTTATACGTAGAGGGAAGATAATGAGAAAGAAAAAGCTTGTTGAGCTAGGGAAAGAGCTCTTCAAAGCGTCAACCAACTCTTAACAACTCGTGTTCCAGTCTTTGTAAAGCTATTTACCATTGCACTGCCACTTCCGCCCAAACCATGATCTTCAGAACAGCTACAGGGTCTATTGCTATGGGGTATGCTATAGAGCTATAGGATTCTCTCACTGACCAGAGGGTTGATATGTATTTCAGAAGTCTCCATTGGGAAAGACCGTTATGGAGACTGCTGGGCATTAGTTGCTTTGAAAGATTACTGTGAAAAGAGTTAATAGTGATAGAAACATTTTAAATAGTTGTCAATTTGCTAGTACATTCTCCATTTTGTATTCACGTTCATTCATATCCAGTCATGAGCCATTTAAAATAATTAAGTATTGTTTTTAAGAGTTGTTTAAATACTTCTTTTTTCATTTGGATATTATTAAAAATGAGATAGCTGCAGAATTTTGTTATAAAGGCTTGTATGGATAAGCACTTTTTAAGAAGTTATCAATTTATTTCTGGGAAAAGCGATTGATAAAAGCAGTAGAAACCTCTGTCTTCTCATGCAGATCAGACTTGTGAAATTTTGGCATTTTTAGCATTGGGTATCTGAATCACTCTTTCTTTAATGTGTATAAAAGCTTTCTTGTCACAGTAATCTTTAGGAGAAATGAAACAATTTGATAACACACACTATTTTGGACAAGAACAGATAACAGAAAATGAAATAATGGCAAGTTTAGAATCTGTGGGGAGCAAGCTTTCTTCCCTTCATTTTCCACTTGAAAATATTGGTATAAAAATTGATTGTTTCTAAAGCTTGTAACCTATTCAGATGCTAATCTCCCAGCTCCTGTTAGTCATTTTTCATTCAAAAGATAACCATTGTTGCATAGGTAACAAATACTTACTTTTTTCTTCCTTTAGTTCTACATTTATAGCATTTTTCTGGAAATACCTTCTTTCAGTAATGCCTGAATTGCTTCCATTTGTTCTGTTGGTGCTAATTTGCTGATAATCAAATCATCTCCAGAAATGCTGTGAGTCCCCCCAGGCAGTATGGAAATGGTTGTTTTCTGATCTTGACTCATTTGTGTTCTTCCACAGGAAACACCATGTAATAAAGCAGGTGAGGTATTAAATAACGTCTTTGAGCTTTATTATGTATCCGGTAAGAAAAAGACATGGAAGACTGGGTTTGCTTAAACAGCACCGAATAAACAGTGGTTAATTAGGCCTTTTACCAATGAAATCACCTGTGTTACCAAGTTAGGATGACAGTATACTGTGCTACCTTGACATTTTGGTTTCAAGAATGCTGCAATTAAAAACAGAGGGGCTTTTTCATTCCTGGATACAAAGGTATGCGGCTGCTGGTCCGTTCCTAGACTACTCTCAGGAGCTTCAGCTAGCTGAGAATGTGAAGTGAACATCAAGATTCTCTAAGGAACTCATGCAAGTGTCCTGCTCAGAGACATGCCAACTGACAGATCCTTTCATGTTGCCTCCCAAAGTGAGTGGCCATTTTGGGAAGACACTGGCTACTTACAGAATGTGGTTACAGAGGAAATGGCTTTGCTGTTTCTTGGCCTGACCATAAAACTCTGACTTAAGCATGAAACCCCACATTATTTCCAGATAAGAGTGCCCAATGCATTCCTTTTCATGTATCTTCATGGAACACTGGTGCTTATGTTTACATAAAATTTCAAGCTACTCTTCTTTAAAGGGGAGGAAAAATTACAATATAAATGTTAGGAAGTCACTGTTTTGAGGCTCCGCAGGACAGCAAACCTCGCTTGGAGAAAAAGAAGACAGCTTCTCTTAAATAAGACAAAAAGCTTGTTTTTCTTCCCACCACTGTAGTTTCTTTACATTTCTGTAGTAAGAGTTTGTAGTGATAAAATATGCAACTAATAGCAAAATTGTTTTAGCTTTTTAGATATTTTAGCTACTCAGAAAATTCAGGATTTGAAAGGTGAATTTCTTAGTAGCAAAATATATAGTTACATTCTAGTTGTTATAGATCAGTTCTGTGCAGAATGTGTGGGAGGTTCAAAAGTTTGGGAACACATAGAGTCCCCCTGTACTTCAGTGGAGTCAGTGAAAATAACAAATACATCATCAAAAAGAGCAAAGAGTTGAGGCATTGCCTAAACAGAAATTCAGATTACTGTCAGATTTCTATCTCCTGTTAGATTCATATTTAAGACAAGAAATTGCATAAATGAAAACAGTTTTCCTACGTGAATTGTATTGTACTGTATCAAGAATTTTCCTTAATGAATTTTTAGCTCTATAAAAGACAAAATAAAATCACTGTATTATAAATTAATAATAAAAAACACTTGCATATTGAATACAATGGAAAATATGCAAATATGGGATATAAAGCCAAGAAAATAAAGGCAAGCATCCTATTAGCCTCTACCAATCATAATGGAAAACTACAGATTCATCTGACTTCTAAAAATGTTTTCCAACAGATGGGGCATTGTTCTTAATAATTTCTTATGCAAATAATCATAGCTGTAGAGACTAAATATTTAGGTTGTGGCAAAGTACAGTATTTAAAGTTGCTTTTGGAGTTTAATAGCAGAAGACTAGTCCCTGTTGGACACCTGTCTCTTCCTGTACGTTTTCTCAAGTAACAGGGGTATGCTACTGGGTTTTGGGGCTATTTTTCAGCGTAGTTGCAAAACAAAAAAGTTTTATCACTGCAGGTCTGAGGTTGAAATTATGGAGTTGCTGTTTTAATAGCAAGAAAAAAACATAAAATGGGAGTATTCCTACTAAACACGTGTACTTCTTTAAATGTCTTGTTAAGAGTATAGTAGAATCAATATGAAACCCTCCCTGTTCCTGGAGATTCTTGTGTAGGAGTTTTATAGGAATTCCTGTTATGTTAATTCTACTTTTGATATAAAAGCATTTTAAATCACTCATAAAAAGATTAATGTACAGAAAAGGTGAAAAAAATGAAGGATTTCCAGGCATAAAAAAAATTGAGTATGTAGGGACATTTCATTCATTGTTCTTTGAAATCCAGCAGACTGCATAAATCTCTTCGTTTAAAGATGAATCCAGACAGACTCAAGACAGGAAATTATAAGATGAAATTCATTTCTAGATTACTAAAATCATTTGCCCATTTTTTGACATTCCTGGAGAGCAGACTGGCTGCACTTCAGAATAAAGGGAAGAATGTTAGCCGAGATTTAAAGCCTGAACATTCCTATGAATAATCCACATGCTGATGTTTGAGGGTCTGAAATTTATCCAGAAATGCTGGAGCGGCAAAAGTTTTAAAAGGAATCATAACAATAAATTTTGCCAAAACAGAACATTGTGATCCAAAATATTGGTTCAAAGTATGTTCGATGTAAGAGTCACCCTTGCTTTTTTTGCTTTGTTTGTAAAATAACAGAGTTTCACAGGGATTTAAGTGCATTAACAAGGTGATTAAGCCTTTTTTGTCTGTTAGATATGCTAAAAAGTTGATGTCATTTAAGGAAAGGAGCAGGGAGAAGGATAAAGAAACTACTACTAATACTACTATGTCACTTGATGGCAGGCAGGACAGATTCCTGAGGTTTTGCAATAGGGCAGCTCAACACTGGAAATATTCTTGAACTACTAGCCTAGAAAAGAAAATTAGAATGAAATAAGGAGTTATAAAGAATAGTAATTATTGGTGTTATACTTAATCCAACTGAAGTCGTCTTACAAGAATAAAGTAAAAGGTCTCAGACAAAGAGAAGGCTGATAAAAACTCAGAACTATAAAGAAATTAATATTTTATGCTTGTAATTTGCCACAAACACTTTCAGCTTCTGGTGTTATCATCTTGTCTCAGTGCAGAGGTAGCCTACTACTATGTTATTGATAAAATGAGGTTTCAGCAGGGACCTTACCAACCTGTGCATTTCTCTGCATTTTCTGTAACCTCTGAAAATGCATCACATGTTTTCTGCATTTCCAGAACACGGTTGTTCTTCATTCTTTCTTCTGGCTCTGGTAGTGGAACGCTGAAATCCTGCTGACTTGTTACAGTTTCAGAAGCAGTAGATTAATACTACGCTATTGTGTTGCTGCATCATATTTTTCACAGAAACAATCTGCTGAAAGTATATGAGACTCTAACTCTACAAGTAGTGGTGAGGCTTACTCATAATAATCAATAAGGCTTAGTCAATGTGCATCACATTAGGATTTTTATCAGTTTTGGCAATGTCTTCATTTATTTATGCCATGATTTTTTGCTCATAACATGGCTATTTTCATTCTCTGCTTTAAAAGATGCTCTCCTCAAAAAAAGCGTGTCTTCCCCCTTACCATTTGATTCATGAGTCTTTACAAACAATATAATCAGACAATGCCTGTCTACCAAAAAAAAAAGACAAAGAGAAAAATGCTGAAGTAATCTATGGAAAAGTAGTGTCTTTGCTAATAACAGAAATGTTTTTTGCTGAACCTGACCAACACTGTTTCTTCTTTTCTTTCTTAACATTGTGTTACAGACCATACAACATTGAGATTATGTCCTCATTTCTTTTCTGACTTTGTTCCCCCAAATAATTATAAACCGGTTATGTGCCGTTGTGCATATGTGCATAATACACAAAAGGCATATAAGAATACTACAGTTAAACTTTGTAATAGTTTTATCTCTTTTCCTGTCACTGTTTTTAATTTGCTTTTTCTCCTTTTTTTTTGGTAGCTGTTGCAGTCCTTTGTGACTTGCCAAACCCATGCAGTGCAGCGTGAACAAAACAGAAAAAGACTGACTGCACCTCGTTTGCTTATGAGCCACAGTATAAAGATAGGGACATTTTTAACATCTCCTTGTATTTAACATTCTCGTGTCACTCTTCTATGCCTGATAATCTGCCAAAAATAAGGGAGGCCTGGTCTGAGGGTTTTCAATCCTTGCTCAGATGGAGGGTGATGTCCTCTGCCTGGTGCCTGCCCACTGTTACAAACTTGCATTACTCCATAGTACAGTTCTGTGGAAAATATTTTTGATTTCCAATCCAAACCAGTTTAATTTACAGTTAACTTTACAGATGCAGAAAAGCATATGTGAGCGTGCCATGTATAAGCTACAATACCACTCTGTGAGGCAATTTGAGCCATGCAGAAGTTGCTCAGCTTACCTGGAACAGTTTTTGAACTAATGTGCTTATTTCGCAGGAGTCAGCAACAGACGCATTTTGAGGTAAAGGCTTTCATGGGGGCTGTGGCTAGAGGTGGCTGTGGTGGCGTCTGTGGTGGGAAGGCCAGGTTGGTAGAACTGTTGTGTACCACATCCCATTTAATGAAGAATGTGGCAAAAAGTGAGGTCTTTTACTACTGATGTTTTTACTAAATGCTGAGTGGAAAAAATGTTTCTGTATAAAATACTCCTTCAGTTTTCTCATTGCTTTTATGTGCTCTCTGCACACACTTAGTGTGCTTTTTTAGTTATTTTTAAATTATTATGACAGTAACTTGGAAAATGAGGTAATACTTACTAACCTAAATTCAATTATGTCTTGGTAGAAATCTGGGTGAATTTCTAAAACCAGTCATATTTAGGCCAACCAAGTACAATTTAAGACTTTTTTTCTTTAGAGAGCATGAAAGTTTCCCTGTTGTCATCACTGCATAAAGAATGAGCTATGAATTTTCTTCCTTTGGGGAAAAAAAATTTAAAAATTTAAAAAGGACCATTGCTTTTTTTGCTTCTATTTTTATTTTCTATGCCATAATTCAATTTTTTTATTCTGGCAAAAAATGGTAAACTTTGTAATAGACTGAAAGCATGGCAGCATATCTATGAAATAACTTCTCAGAAGAACAACGGTGAAAGCAAAAACTGAGAAAATGTTAACCTTCAAATATCATCATAATGTTTGTAAATATTAATTTTTTTTTCTTTTGTCCTTAATGTTTTTGGACAACACCCTATGTAGAATAAAAACAGTAAGTTTTCAATCAATACTTCACTATGTAGTGTTCTGAGGTCCTTATCTACTTCCTTTTCTAATCCTGTGATCTGATCATTCTGATCAGCTCCTTTTGAAAGCTAACATAGTATCATAAAGGTCATGAGGCTTAACTGAATTAGCAGCCATTGTGATCTTCAAAACTAGTAGAATGTGGTGAAGGTGAAATGGAAAATTTCATGAAAATTCGGGGTTAAAATTTTGTTAACATATTGGTCACCTAAAGAGACAATGTTAGGAAATGATTGGACAGTTTGAATAAAAAGCTGAATAACTTCACTGCTACCAGCCAGAGATTATGTCAGAAAGTATACCCAAATGTTTGTGTTACAATTTGACACTGGTAATTATCATAGAATCATAGAATCATAGAAAGTTTTGGGTTGGAAGGGACCCCTAGAGGTCATCTAGTCCAACCCCCCCGCAGCGAGCAGGGACACCACTAACTAGATCAGGTTGCTCAGAGCCCTGTCCAACCTGGTCTTGAATGT
>Ga0181612_105032_pt1 | contig 18349 bp, 10 predicted proteins | sample HoacroProtozoa21_FD_119630 | JGI IMG/M metagenome (GOLD analysis project Ga0181612, IMG submission 119630) | Hoatzin crop microbial communities from Cojedes, Venezuel. Combined Assembly of Gp0051906, Gp0051904, Gp0051908
CTCCCTCAGTCTGTCCTCATAGGAGAGGTGCTCCAGCCTTCGGATCATCTCCGTGGCCGTTCTCTGGACCCGCTCCAACGCATTGATGTCCTTCTTATGTGGGCGGTCCAGAGCTGGACGCAGGACTCCAGGGGGGGCCCCACGAGAGCAGAGTAAAGGGGCAGAATCCCCTCCCTCACTCTGCTGGCCACACTGCTCTTGATGCAGCCCAGGATATGCTCAGCTTTGTGGGCTGCAAGCGCACATAGCCGGGTCATGTTGAGCTTCTCACCCACCCATACCCCCAAGTCCTTCTCCTCAGGGCTGCTCTCGAGCCACTGTCTGCCCAGCCTGTGCTTGTATTTCGGATTGCCCCGACCCATGTGCAGGACCTTGCACTTGGCCTTGTTGAACTCCATGCGGTTCACACAGGCCAACCTCTCCAGCCTGTCAAGGTATCTTGCCTTTCTAACTGAAGAACAGAACATGCTTAAAGCAGGGTAAGGGTATAAAACTCTACTCCTGGAAGATACTAGAGTATATTTATTCCCAGTGTGATCTTTCTATCCATCATTGGGAAGTACCCTTTGTACAGCCTGGGCGTGAGAAGGGTGGAAGTTTCTAACCACACTAAATAGATGAAAAATGAATAAACGGGTAGAGTGATCCTGCTGTCATTTAAAAACCCGCTAGGGTCGTCATGAAAATAATCCCCATCCTTCACTTGAAGGCATATGTCAGGAGAAGACAGCAGCGAAAACTTGCAGGACCCTCATGCTGTCGTTTTTCACATCATGCAATCGTTACAAAACATTTCTCTTTAGACGCACTGGTTTTTTGCACTGTTACTCTTTCCTGATGAAAGTAAAAAAAATAAATGTGAAAACTGGCAGCTGGCTGGCAGCCATCAGTCGTTCACCCAAGGTAATCCACGGCGCAGATGACTTGCGAAAGCTTCAGCAGGATGCTGTAACTCCAGGAGCCCCATAACCTATAAACAATACAAACGGAGGGGATAGGAGGAGGCAGACAAATTAGAAACCAGAGACTCCAGAAAGAAGTTTGTTTTGTATGCCGAGTGACTGCGGCAGTAGCCAGCCCTTTGCAGCAGCATAATGCAGTGGGAAGAACGGTCAGAATTGGCTTTGTTGATGTAATTACTGCAAGGGCCAAGACAAGTCGAAGTTGCAGCTTCAGCTGAAGTAGAAAGCGGGTGCCAATGTAGCGCCATTAAGTTAATGACACCAGCTTTTTTTACAGAACTTGGCCTTGTATTCTTTCTTCACAGAGGAAAATAAGGATCTTGTGCAGCCCTTACCCACGTGCGGCTGCAGTGGAACAAGGGAATTTTGCATTTCAAAATCCTTCACCGCCTCATCAAGTTGCCAAGCCATCGAGCAGCCCAATGAAGATGTCCACGATGGTACAATCTGAGTTGTAGAGGACTACATACATTTTGAATAGATCAAATGCTGGATGTTCAGCACAGAAACAAGCTGTAAGAGCTTCTGCTCATTACCACATGCCCTGATACTGTTTCAGAGATGTTTAAGCAGTCTGTTCCATCCCGCTTTTATTTTTGACACCAAATGCTGTGTAGTTTCCCAAATGAGTTGCTGAAGTTGGAGGGAACGTTCCGCTTTCTTTGCCAGTTTAGTAGCCTCTGCAAACTGTGTAGGAATTAAGTGCAATTTCAGTGTTCACAATGTTCCCCTCCTTTCCCTTTACATGCACTAGATGATAAAGTGACAAGTCTGTATTCATCACTGACAACCCACAGAACGCATACGTATGTATCTGAAAAAAACCCAACAAAAAATCAAATGGAGCTGGTCTTCCTCTTCGTAATGGACCTGTTAATAGAGCTGGTTGAAAGTTGAGGTAATTTTGCTTACTCCAGGTCCACATATTCATGTTCAAAATAACTAGCAGTAATCTGACAAGGAAAACAAAATTACAGGAGAGCAAGGCAATTTAGTTAAGCAAGAGTTTGTGCTTCTCTACTAAGTGCATTCTTCGCTTTTTCCGTCATGAATTTTTCTTCACCAACTGCCAGTTAATCACAACTTTTTGCACACTTCCAGGTGCCAAGTTGGTACAATTTACGATACATTGCCACATTTGCTTGTATCTGAAAAACTGGTTTACGCTAAAAATGCAAAAATAATTAAAAACTGAAAAACTGCTGCGAAAATAACTGTAGCAGGCTACAGAACTGTCTCACCACAGAGCAGATCACCACATCGGAGCCTGAAGCACAGTCCTGGAGTTGACCCACCTGCGTGATCTCATTCTTCGCCTTTTCGAGGGAGCTGCCGGGAAAGCGCTGCTTTGTTCGGAGTGCCGTGGCTTTGTTGTGTACTTTTTTAACATAAAAATGCACCGGAGTCGACCAGCTCACCAGGCTGCAGGAAGGAAGCAAAAATTAAAGCAGAAGCTTCCTTATCCTGTTTCCCTCCGCTGTTTATAGCAAGGCCAGCGATCCACCTGCAAACGACTTCCCAAATTCAGTCTCCAGACTTTAGAATTCCTGGTTGGAAAATGAGCCGTAATTATATATGCACATGAATCCGGGACTCTCTGAAGTTCCCAGGCCCTAAGGTGTGTTATATCAGCAACAGATTTCCACGCAGCGAAGCCCCGGCCAGGAGCTGCATCCGCAGTAAGAGCGGAGAAGACACGTATGCAGCCTGGCCGTGCGTCTTTGCGGAGCCCCGTGCCTGGCGGCGGAGGCTGCTGGGCTGGTTTGCAGCAGCGGTTGGGCAACCTCAGCACCGCAGAAAGCCTCAACGGCTGGTTTCTGTCTGAAGTTATCACTGCTAATGGCATTTTTCTGCTCTGTTTTCATCACCTAGCAAATATTTTTTAAATGACCAAATCAGCTTGCACAGAAAAGCGATGAAGAGCACAGCCTAAAACTTGTAACTCTTAAATGAAAGCAGACATGCAATAGCTGCTTAGCTGCTGCACTTCAAAGCTGAAAACTACTTCTCCGTGCTAACATTTGATGTTCTCTAAACGGGTGAATTATCTAAATAGTTTGTGCTTCATTCGACAGAATTTCCAATAATCCTCATTCCGTCACTTTGAGTTATGTCACTTCGTGCCACGTGATGTGAAGGCATTGATGTCAGTTTGACAGGCAGTGCCAATGCTGACATGTCAGCCTGTGAATCTGTGACAAATTATATACCACAGATATTTTTAAAACTACTGCAGATTGCCAAGAAAAAAAGTCTTTAAAATGGGTAATTACACTGGGTGTATCTTTAGATTGAAAACAATTTATTCGATTCACATAGTTACATTGATTCAATGTTCAGGCTGACACTTAATAAAAAAAAATAGAAAGGAAACTTACATTGAAATTTCCCAACTAGCTCCAGTTCCAATATATTACATGGCAAAGGAAAAAGAGATGTGTTCATGCAACGGGCTGCTTTTTTTTTTTTTTTAAACACTGTCATTAAATAATACTGTTAGCATTTAATAATTTGAAATAATCTCGCTGAAATAAATCTCAAGACCGTATGCAGGAAAGAAAGGCCCCAGCTGAACAGAGAATGAATTGCTTATGAAAATCTTCTTCCAGCAAAGAATACAACATGGCGAGGGGCAGATCTTCCCCTGGAAGTGCTAATTGATCTAAATAATGATTTTTATTTTTTCCGGCTTTTGGGATGGGTTTTTTTTGTAATCTCATTTTTGTACAGATCAGGTCCTGCTGTGTAATTTCTTTGTAATCTCTGTACTTGAGTTGAAGCATTCTTAGATCAGTCATGTGTGAACTTTAAAGCATTTGTTTTATCTTCAAATTTCTTACTCCCGTAATGGGAGAAAAAGGGACTGAATGCCTAAGAACTAGTCAAATTAGTGAAACAATTAATTTCCAAGGCAGAAAATCAACTTTGGGGGGGTGGGTAGGAAAATCAGACAAAATTGTTCCATACATTAAAAATACACTAATGTTGTAGAACACCAGAAAACGGTCTCAGTTGGTATTGACCTAAATGTAGCAGAATTCAATTAGTTCAATTCTTCTTCCGTAGCTAACCATCCCGAAAATCAAGTCCCAAAAACAGCCCGATAGCGAAACAAGCAGATCTTTTGCAGTCGGAGATGACTGTATCTGTAGAATCATGATTGTTTATGCTAGCTGAAATTCCACGCTGTAAGGCTTTCACTAGAAAAACTTTTTTCTTTCAGGATACGTGAGAAGAGGTTGGTTATGGCCCAGTTTTCGCTGGAGAGATGGAAGGGTGTCACCGACACAGCCCCAGTTAGCACTGACAGCAGTATTTTCGACAGAAGAGCCTCCACGAACGTCGTGTTTTCTACCACTGCACATTTTCCGGGTGATGCCAGGCTGCGTGCTGCTAGAGCACTCCGTGACAGTTTACACTGTTACCACCCAAGACATTATTAGCCCGGGAATGTTTGATTTAGATTATTGCGCCAAGTACTACCTACAAAATAATCGCAAAGGCGTAGTCCACTGATTAAAAGGATGGCTTCCGTTGAGTATCCCGAAATTAATCATGCATTAATTTCAACTGAAACAGCACCTATTTTAAGATCAGATTAATTGCACACAAATGTTTGGCTTAGAGCTGCCCGCCATCCTGACAGTCAGGAGAACGTCCAAAGTCTTGAGATTTCAGAAAGTCCCTACTCACAGACAGCTGATTTTGCCTCTATTCAGTGTGGCCATGCATCAGTTTGTTGCTTTTTACATCCACCCTTAGTAGCTTTAGAAAAGCCAGGAAAGAAGCAGACCTGTGGAGAGCCAAACCCATCTGGACGAAAGGTGACACCTGGAAGGAACGTCCTGCTGAGTTTGAAGACAAAGCTAAGTTCATGTTTTCCATAGTTCTTTAGCATTTGCATTCAGGCTACTGTGTTTTGTTTTTTTTTTTTTACAATCTAAAATACAACAATTCTTCACAAAGTCAGAGAATCACAGCCTTTCCCTTAATGTTAACACAAGGACAAAGTAAGGGGCTGCAGGAGCAAGGAGATGATGGAACAAAGCCTTCAGCTTTGCTCAGGGGAGTTAGCTCTTCCGCTGAGAAGGATCTCATGAGAAGTTTCATCTCAAAGGCACATCTCAGTGGAGTAAAGCCTGGCAGTCCTGGACTAACCCATAGACCTGATGACTAAATCCTGTGGAAATACACTGAAGGAAAGGTGTATTCTGAGACATCCGGGCCCGGTGCTGTGGGCAGAATGGCAGGCAAGGGAGGACATGGAGCCGGAAGAGATGGTCTTGTTCCCTCCAGTGAGGTTACGTCCAGTGTGTTAACGCTAACGGAGCTGCTCTGAAAGCCAGATGTCTGCCTCCTGCCTGTTTCAAAGACAGCTCCTGGCAAAAAATAAGTAACACAGCTTTAGCAAAATCATGTTTACAGATGCTGCAGTTTGACGGGGCAGGCGGGTTAAGTCTATTAAATGTTTAAATGACACTAGATGTGGAAGGCTAGAGTTTTGAAGAAAACGGACATATGCGATAGAAACGCTGGAGACACACAGGGCTTGGAGATGATTCATCTGGAGTTCACGTTTTTCTGCTCAAAAGCTTTCATGCTGCAGATGAACTCTGAATTCTTAGTCAGTGCATTTGGGGTAGAGCCCAATAAATTTTTGCAGCTGAAAAGGGCCAGAATTAAACATGAGTATTACATTCCTGACAGAACTTGATTGGCAACAAAAGGGCTGGGCTTACATTTAAAAAAGAAAAACCTGCTAGTAAAGCCTCAGATTGAGCCTCCACCCAGAAGCCTGAGAAAAGTAAACTAAATCAAACTTCACCTGCTCAGTCAGCTAGTTCTCCTCATTCATGAGCACAAATCAATCAGCTTGCAAAGCGCTCGTTCACTGAAGGACAAAAGAACAAAAGAGAAGAACAAGGTAACGTATTAAGGGCATAGACATAGTGCTGGAAGTGTCACTTGAACCATTTTTGCAGTGGTTTCCACTGGTGGATCTGGCCAGCGGGTTGCCCTGCTCACAGCGGAGCCTGGCTGCAGGTCCCACCGCCCCTCTAAATGAGCACTGCAGCGCTGTTGCTCGTGGTTTCTCCTATTACACCAGAATATACACAGCAATGGGAACTAACAGTCTCTTTGTATACAAGAGACTCTTAAACATTTCTTCTCTAAATCCACAGAATTTTAACAATTTCTGCTTCATGAAAGACTTTAAACATGAAGTCACCTTTTTTTTTCTTTGCATACAACTTTTGCCCCCTGCTGCTGGAAATTGTTGCGCTGTGTTATGGTCATCTCTCACCCTGATTACTCCTAAGCATAGTTAATTAGTCCAGGCTTTCAAATCAGGTTTCAAATAGCTCTCCATGATATGTCTCTTGATAAAATACAATAAAGCAAAACCTCTCTCTATCATAGGAAATCAATGCACATGGAATAAAGGTGGTTCAGACCTGACCCAAGGCTCTTTCCATTTATGGCCCTTTTCCTACAGGGGACAATATCAGCAGCAAGCTTCTCCTCTTGGGCCACCTTCTCTTCGTGACTCCTTTGGTAGAGGAACTGCGCTCTGCATGAGGACTGCCAGGCTTACAAAGAACATCAGCATCCCATGTGCTTTGCCCGGTAGCTCCATCGCTGGCAGCTCCACAACCCCCTGCCAGGAGTCCCACCACCTTCAAACCAGAAGCAGTCTGAAAAAGGACCCACAAATACCACAATTTGATACCAGACCTTCCTATATAAACTCACTCAGTGGCTAACAAGTTTCACCTGACAGCCATTCTGCTCAGGTTCTTTGTTCTCTCTTCAGCAGAGGGAGGTATCACACAATGCCCGGCAGGTATATTGCATTAACACGTTGATGAAAGCAGTGACTGCCATGCAAGAGATGAAGTGTATAACGAACAGTTAGGCTCAGATAATTTTACTCAGTGAAAAAACAGTAGCTTCAAGAAATACGTTTCTCTAGATTATTGGTGATAGGCAAGACATCATCATCCACTTGGTGTTTAACCTCCTGGTGACCACATCGGTGGGACCTGCTGGTGCATTTCTGACCCTTTCGCAGCTATGTTTTTTAAGCACCTTAGAATAAATGGGAGACAGTTGTTACTGGGAGAGAGTTCCCACTCTTCCTGCACTGGACAGGTTTCTATTTTTCCTTTATTGGGCCTTTAATTGTCTGTGATGAACGCCCAGGTCTTGCTGACTGCCGCTACTGCATGGCAGTCGTGGTCGTGTCTCAGCACCGGGGCTGCTGGTGGCAGAGCCTGCGGACGGGCGCTGGGGAGTGGACTGGAACCAGTAAGATTCCAGTAAAGCCCTGTTTCAGCTGGCCGTGTCCATCAGGGCAGCCACGGGCAAGTGGCCAGCCCTGGCGAGGTGCTCAGGGATGGTGTGGGGTCGGCGTGGCTCAGTGGCCAGAACTGCTGCCTGGCACCTGCCCCAGTCCATCTCCCAGCCTCCCGAGATCTGGCAGCACCCCAGCACCCAGCCTCTGGCCGGGGAGCTGCCTCTCCGCCGGGCTATCAGCATGTCTGGGGCAGGAGCACTCGGCCCCCTGGGACCCGAAGGCGCTGGGGCACACACGGGGGATGTCCCCTCCCTTACAGAAATCGAGCAGCTCCTGAACAGCGGGCGGCCGTCTTGCAACCACGTTGATGAAGTATGGCCTAATCTCTTCTTAGGAGACCTGTAAGTACAGCTTTACAGACACACCTCCGCCATACGCTCTGTCTGTTAGCGTGCCTTATAGGTGCAGCTTTAGAGAGCTCATAGTTTTGCTAATTGCTGTTGTTTACACTGCAGACAGCACGGTTTCTGAGATAAAATTATGACTAAGCTGGTATTTGCTTCACGGTTAGCCCTTAGAATCATAGAATAGAACCCTAGAATCATTAACGTTGGAAAAGACCTCTAAGATCATCAGGTCCAACCGTTAACACAATACCACCATGCCTGCTAAAGCATGTCCTGAAGTGCCACATCCACACATTTTTTGAACCCCTCCAGGGATGGGGACTCCACCACTGCACTGGGCAACCTGTCCCAATGCCTGACCACTCTTTTGGTAAAGAAATTTTCCTAATATCCAATCGAAACCTCCCCTGGTGAGACTTGAGGCCGTGAGAAGCAATGCACAGGCTGACACCAGCAAAAGGCTCGGGAGACGCATTCGCAGTGCTTCTCTGCCTCCATGGATATCTCTGCGCCCATCTCAAGGTGTCTGTGTGTTTGTCTTTTCCGTAGAGTAACAGCTCATAACAGGTTTGTTTTGTGGAAGATGGGTGTGACCCATGTTCTAAATGCTGCCCACGGCACAGCTTACAGCCATGGAGGCCAGGACTTCTATGGAGCGACCATTGATTACTACGGTGTACCAGCCCATGACCTCCCCACCTTTGACATCAGCCAGTTCTTCTTCTCTGCGGCACAGTTTATCCACAACGCCTTGAACACGCCAGGAGGTATGAAATTATCGTCGGCGTGTTCTTACGCGAGTCAGCAGCCTCTCGCGACAGGTCAGCTCCATGAGCTCAGGGGTGGACAAGTCGCTATGTGCTCTCCTGCCAGCTGCTGGTCACCTGCATTGTGGGTGCCAGGAGGAAGGAGTGCTGGGCATGTGGGTGTAGCTCCAGCTAGGTCCCAAAAAGTTGATGTGAGAAAAGGAGTGAACAGTGCAGGAGAGAGTGCGAGGCAGAGTAGAGAGAAAAAGGTCTGGAAGGAAAGGCTGGTTCAAAAAGGGAGAAGCAAACCCACACATTTAAAATGGACACCCTCTTTTGAGACCCTCTTATGGCGACTGTGTTTGTAAGAAAGATTGAATAAAGAGACAAAAGTCCTGATTTCTACAGCCACCAACCTCGTGAAGAGGCTCATATATTGCAGATGAGCTTCTTGTGTGAACAGGGCCTGCAGGGCTGTGCCCCCAAGGAGAAGATTTACCTTTACCCAAGGAGATTTATAGCATGTTGCACAAGAGACTGACTGAGCTTCTTGGCACTGATGCAATAAAATACTAATTAACCTGTATTACATAAACGACCATTTCTTAGTGTGAGTAAACTGGCATTAATGGAGCTGTCTCAGTCTATATCACAAGTTCTGCCTTCAAAAGAGAATTACAGTGGCAGCAAATTGCCTTATTATGCCATGGTACTAGGCATTTTTCTCGGTGGCTAATGTGTTAGTGCCAGCCTTTCAGGCCAGATTTCAGCATTCTTCTTCACCTAAGCAAGCCCTCTGAAACCAATGGGTCTGATTTCCCTCTTCTCGCAACAGAACAGCTTTGTTACTTCAGTAGGGTTTTCTTTGATTCACCAATGTTTCTGAGGTCTGGTTGGGGGTCTCATGGCACTTCTCATGCGAGTGAGTGTAACAATTGCAAATTAAACTTCATTGTTAGCAGTTCATGTGATCTGTCAGAAGGGTAAGAAATACATCATGTTGGATGTGTTACTCTGACCAAGCTGGAGAAGGCAGAAGGGGTTTGCCTTCGCTTTAAATTAAACTTCATGCACTGTACTGTTTCTCTTCTCCAGTTATAATTTTTTTTTTTTTTAAATTTTGTTTTAACCAGCTAAAATTCTGGTGCACTGTGCAGTTGGAGTGAGCCGGTCAGCTTCCTTAGTCCTGGCATATCTCATGATAAATCACCACCTCCCGTTGGTTGAAGCCATCAAAACAGTAAAGGAACATCGGTGGATTTCACCCAATCGTGGCTTTCTGAAACACCTGCGAAATCTGGATATTCAGCTGCGGCAAAAGAAGGACTGCTGAAAGGGCAAACCCATTTACATTCACTTTTCTGAGTTTCAGCCTTCATAGCTATTGTGCCTGTACAGCCTCCTCTGATCAATGCATGCTGAAAAAATGGAGAAGATTACACATCCAAGAGAAAAGTCAACAGAACTGTAAATGGATTCATTCTGGTAGCTCGGTTCCTCCGAGACCAGCACAGCCAACGTCAGAGCTGCTATGCCTGGCGTGGTGCTACCAGATGTCTCTCCCGGAGTGGTTAAGATGGACCCCGTTTGTTGCTGGTTTGTGCAAGTTCAATAATTGCATCTAGCTGTGGAGTATGGCTGAGCCCCCTTCACCTGGGAGCGTAACATAGCCCGCTTCCTCGGTTTGGGTACAGTTCTCACATGCGTGTTCTCGTAAGAAAAGCTTTTTGTGTTTCAGGCCTGGTGATGTGGTGAGGGCAATTTCTTCAGAGCCCAGGCACTGCTACGGAAACATTCCTCTTCCACCAGTCTGCTAAATACTGTGGTGCTCCAGAAAGCTGTGGCAGCCTGAAGACCCATGCCAGCAGAATAAACTTCTGGGCAGCGCTCTCTGCAGTCTCTGGGTCAGCAAACCCACACGCCTTTTCTTATGTCAACATGTTTTCAGCAGGAGAATGTATATTATATAGTGTATTGAGGACATTAAAAAAACCTTGTCAGATCTTCAAAGCATTTTGTAAGCTTGAACTCATCACTTCACTCTCCCTCCAAACAATCCCAAATCAGTTCTGCGTAAGCAGCTTTGAATCGTCCGTGGTTTAATGTCCGGTTGGAACTCAGTTAGCTTACATCAATGGCAAGGCTTAATTGATACAAATTAGTTTTAAGCTGTTTTGAGAATGTCACTTTTCCTATTGCCAGTTAACTGGTACTTAAACCAATGTGATTTTTAATACAGCAACAGCATTTGAAATTCATGCTACTGCTCTGCCTGACAATTAGCTTGTTACCTTGTGGTGAACCATGAAGCGATAGTCAAATCTATTCTTGCCCTTTGTTACTGGTTTGACTTATTGATTAGCTGACCTGATAAACCTTCCCTGCCAGATTAAGTAAATACATTTCTTCTGGTTTGTTTGCATTTGAAGCATCAGTTCTGATCATTTTCCTCTCTGCTGGAAGAGACTTACACAAGGTTTGTAGAAGGCCTAAATAGCAGCCACTTGTGAGTTGAACCTCTCCCTTCCCAGACCTGCTATCCTCCTTAATTCTTGGGGAGGTTATGACATGAATGCTGATTCTGCCAGCACTTAGGGGAATGTGGAAATCCCTTTTTATTTCAGCATACACAAATGCTTTGCAAAATAAGCATATTTAAGCTCCTTTCAGAGGTCTGTTTTACTGTCTGTTCAGTTTTTCCTAAATCTCGCCAAAGAGCTTCACTGACAAGAGAAAGAGAAGACAGTGTAGAGTAAAAAAGATCAAATAGAAAATCACATTTAAAACTCAACAGTGCTAGGACATTTTTTATACCTCACAAAGCAGCAGAGTGGTGGAGGAGGAGCTGGGTTTGCTTTGAAGTTCTCCATTAGAGTTAATAGGGATTTATATGAGTTAATATTTCATTATAATTTATACTTCATTCACGTTACAGTAGGTTTTAGTCTGGAAACCTTTTGAAGACATGGCATTGAAAAATCTGAAATTCATGTGAGTGAAATAATGCATCTTAATGGCTTTAGGCTGGGCAAAATTAGACACATGTGAGCAAGATTAATGGAACCTCCCATCAGGATAATGCTTTGCACGCCCCTGAACATCTGTCCCACAAAGCCACAGCTGCGAAAGCTGCTCCTGTTGTAAATCAGTACCTGCTCTCGGAGATGCTGCTCATCCTGGGAGAGTATGGTTTCGCCAGGGGTAGAGTACAGAGCGGAGCTGGGTCAGTACGGCATCCGTGCCACCAACGACTCGGCAGTGATCTTGTACAGCAAGACTAGCTTACCCCAGTGGAGGGAGGGAATGAAGCAGCTTAGAAACTCTTTTCAAGGGCACTGGCAAATCACAGAAGTGTTTTTAATCTGTGGAGTTAGTGCTGCCTGTATTTCCTGCCTGCCTGTATTGCTCTCTCCCTTATATACGGTCTGCTCGGGGAAAAATGTTGCAGTCAGCATAAGCAAAAGCAGCAGGATTAGTCCTGCAACTTCTTAAAATGGAAAACATTGTCTGCTCTGATGTGCTAGGAGGAGAAGAGACCTTCTCGCCTGTCACTTACACTACCCATAGCTCAGGTCGTGGTGCGACATGATGTTAGTACTTTACTGTCTTCCATTATCAGTGGGAAAAAGTGTGTTTCAAATATTGGTTTAGCAAGTTAGACTAAGAAGCCAAAACGAAAGAAAAACACTGCCTCACCGGTGGCACTTTGTTCAGAAAATGCCCATCTGTCAACAGGGTCTACACAACGCGGGAGACTAAAGGCATGGAATGTTAACCCCTAGCTGAGGGACGGTCCCGTTTTGAGAGCTATTTAGGTACCTGAAGGTAAGCTGGGGACCTGCTGAGCTGGGCAGAGCACCTTGGCTCGTGCAGCAGTGCCTGCCTACCCTCCCAGCACCCGCAGTCCCCGAGATCCAGCCGGACCAGGAGCCAACTTCCTTCCATCTCCTCGGGAACAAATGGGCACACAGGCCTTCCTGCCCCAGGCCTACCTTATTATGGAGTTTTTTCCTCAATCTGTTCTTAATTCCTTTATCCCTTTTCAACTTTGTTTAGAGTTTAGCTGAAGGATGTGTCTGACAGCTCATAGCAGAGTGCATACGGTTCAGGAATGAGCAGCTCTTGGGAAAGGGCTATGCCAGAAAGAAGAGTCAAACCTCCTCTGAAGAGGGTCTGAAAACCAATTTTTGGTTCTTTTGAGAGCAATTTTCATCTAGATCCAGTTCCTGAGCCTCCTTACCAAGTGGGTCATGAGGTCTGGTGCCAGCTCAGCGCAGGCTGCAAGTCTGTGTGAGCAGAGAGCAGGATGAGGGGGACTGGCCCAGCTGCAGCTGTGGCAGGCTTAAATCTGCTTCCAGTAATCACAAACCCACGCTGTCACCTGAAAGGAGCCACGTAAAATTCCAGTGGCAACTTCCCTTAATTTTATTTTCCAGTACAAGCCTGCTGTAGGCGACCCTGCTTCGGCAGGGGGGTTGGACTAGATGACCCACAGAGGTCCCTTCCAACCCCGATCATTCTGTGATTCTGTGAAGGGGAGGTGAGCTGTGTAACTCCTTGCTGCTGCAGAGGGTAAAAGCCTACAGACATTCAGGGGTAATTGGAAGAGTTTATGGGACAGAAATACGTTCAGGGTTACCAAATACTTAGAAACTCCATCCAGATCTGGAAGCTGATGAGCTGCAGCCAGCTGGAAGCCGGGTGAGTGTTAGAAAGCAGTGTAATTCGTGCTCGTATGTTCTTACTTTCTGTAGGAGCCCACTTACAGCTGGAGTCCGGCGCAGGACAGCGGGCACGGTGGACCTGTGGTGAGGCCCAGGACAGCTGCTTTCATGGTCTTTATTTAGAGCTCACCCCCGAGATGAGCTGTCCCCTCTTTCCTGGTAGCCTATTAATAGAACTGGGTCGTGCAAGGCGTTTGGGACTGTCTCGCCGTAGTGTTGGCCGACATTCCTTTCCCAGGGAAAGCTCCATGCTGGCAGGCACAGCGATACAGCTTGTGTGGCGGGGGGGAGCAGCGTTTCTTCGCATCAGATTCACTTAACACAGACTTTTCTTTTTTGTGGCTCTTCCCTGTTCCATCAGGGCCGAGCTAATCCGGGGAGCCATCGAGGCACGTGCCGTATTTAGAGACAGCCACCTGCTCGGGGACGTCACGTGGCAGAAAAAGAGCATGCTTCAGCAAAATAAACCTCCACTGTGGGTTCTGCAGCCGCAGCGTCGAGCCGGGTCTCCCCTGCCCGTGTCTGCCTGTGGCCACCTAAGGGGTCAGTGCCCGAAGCCGTTCCGACGCCATCAGCCCGGGAGCTGCCAGGGATTTTGGACAGCTGCAAGGTGGGATTAAATCACACGGGTGGAGAGTGGCCTCATGGCTGCACAGGCGATGCGTGAGTGCTATCTGAGGCTCAGCTGCACTGAAGGGCTGGGGAATACAGTGCTTGGCAACATATGCTGTCCAACTGCTTTATTTAGTTAGCGTTGTTGAACTTTGTTGCCTTAAAATAGACTTGAGATTAGCACAGAAGAAAGCAAAAGGACTATCCATTAAAGAAAGGACCCACGGAACAGAATAAAATTAATTAAGAAGAGAATAAGACTCTCTTTGTTGCTTTGCATCATTTTATAATTATTCAACGTATAGATTTTATAAATGCTGCAACAATTACCATATAAAGCATAAGACAGGCTCATGATCCTGAGTAGCCTTAAAATTCAGCTACGATCGGTTTTTACCTTTTTCAGCTTAATTTTAACTAAAACAGAAATTTTCACATGAAAAAAAGTATTCCAACTTTTGCTGTTTGTATGACAACCTGATTTGCAGTTGAAATTTCTGGGGGAAAAAAAAAAAACCAAACCCAAGAGGATAGTCTGAATGACAGCAGACTTCGCTGTGTATTTCCCAGGCTTGCGCGGATGGTTGTGTCGCTGTGGAGCACGGAGCAAGCGCATGGTCATCTGCACTCAGCATGCCCAGCGCCCGATGTTATGCTAAAACAAGTTCCTTCCACCACCAGCAAACTCGCTGAAATATCGGGAACAATAATTCCGAAAGGAGAGAAGCGGGAGGAACTAACGATCCTTTGGCTAATTGCCTGTTGATTACAGCTAAAAGCGGGCGTGCTTTTAGGTCTGAGAAAGCAAAGCCTAAAAATGAGCCAGATGACGCTGGGGAAATAAAATCGGCTTTTGTAAACACAGATAACAAATCGCAGCCTGCTTCCTAATCTCACTTCGTGTCTAACCCGGAGCGTGACACCCTGCAGAGGCGGCCGGTGCACAGCAGGTGGCTGCCCACTGGTAGGCGCTGGTGGGCCCCCAGAAACATGGTTGTGCTGGTCTGGACCCGGCTGGTGAAAGGCAGGAGCCAGCGCAATGTGCAGGACTGCGCTGAACTTCTGCCTTGGTGACGAGAGTGGGAAAACCAGCTGTTGTCTTTCCAGTTAAACCTCGTATCTATACCTGGAAATTAACTTGTTTTGCTTTATTAGAACCATTTGGAGAAATAAGGATTTGAAGAATTCAGCCCAACAGGCAGTAAAAGCAAAGATTTAAGACTCTATAAAAATCACTGACCTTGTATTGTCTTAACGCCATCGTTTGCTTTTAGACATTCTTCGAAGTGCAGTTTTAAGACCTCCTTTTAATGTCTGTGGGTATATACGCTCCAAATTATTCTTGCATCTTTATTTTCAATCACATTCTGTCTCTTGGGGGAAGAAAAATAATGAATGGTGGGGGGAAAAAAAGTATAGATAACAACAGTGTGTACATGTAGCGAGGAAAAGATGAACTTTGAGAACATTCAGCTAACAGGAATAAAAAAGTAAACAGGCTTGTTTGCTAATCCAACAGCTGATTGCTAATATTGAGATTAAATACAGAGAGTTACAGACTGCAATCAGTGAATCTGGAAGTGTATCAAGCGCTATAGACGGAATTTTCTTTATTCTGCCAACATCGATAAGACAAACATGAACACCACCTGAGAATAAGGTTTCATGGGATCTTCCTGAGGTGGAAGTGGGGAACAGAGAGAGAGGATTTGCATTTAGGGCCCAACCCAGTACTTAGCAAAGTCAATAAGCAGAGCAAACAAGTTTGCTGCTGAGCAAACCTGTGCCAGCAGCAGGGCTTGTGCCAGAGCTAAAACAACCTGAAGCAGAACCATAGTGTCACTGCTTGTTTCTGTGGAACCAGTGATGTGCAGTTTCTGAGGAGCTACTTGGAAATTAAACGTCAATCTAACATTAAAGCAATATTTGATAAGAAATATTTCTCCTTATGACTTTATCAGAAATTTGATGGCCAGCCTCATTTAAACGAGTTAAATATCTCTAGTAAAATAAAGTAGGGATGATTGACTTTATGTGCTGTCTTTCATCCTGGAGGACTTTGAAGTGGTCAACAAACTGATTATTAAATATTTGTCTGGCTATCAGCCATTGCTGATATGCAACGCCAAGGCAAAGACCCTTTGGGTTAAATGGTAAAATATTTTTTGAAGTGCTACATAATCAGCAGCTGAGGGCACAAGATGTAAAATAGCCTGCAGAAATCAAACTTCATGCTGAATTTAAGCAGGCAGGTTTATCAACTAGAGCCCAGCCAGATTAGCAAGGCTAATACCACGCCGGCAAAGAAACATCCCGCGCTTGCAGGATGGTGACACCTGAGCGTGTTCTTTCAACATATGTACTTCAAGTCCAATTAGAGGAGGACCTGAGCTACCTCATGAAGTGAATTTTTGCGAGGTGTTTGGGCCAGTAATTCCCCATGCCTTTGTAGCCAAATAGAGCCTGTAACGTGTGTTAAATTTACGGGAAGTTATAGGCAGGAAATTGTCTTTGCAGAAATGAAATGACTTGGAATTCTGCACTTTCCATGTCTATTTTGAGTATATTCAGAAATCACAACCCTTTACCTTCTTTCACTACAATACTCTTTATTTACACAACAAGTCTCAGAGCGTGGTGGGTGGCGGGCTCTGCGGACGGGAATACAGCACAAGGCAACAAAATATATCGAGCTGCTTTCTGCCGTGAGCTTTGCTTACACGACTCTCCACAGCCCGTAACTGGGGAGACCTGAGGAGGCTTGGTGTCATCGTACGCTGAACGCTGCACATCTTGCATGGGGAAGCAAAGGAGACCAAGCTGTCTGGGGCCAGCAAAGGCGTTATTACTGAATACCTGCAGAGGACTTGGTCGACTTTTGCCTCGGTGTACATTTCCGTACCGCCTCTGAGTACATTTCCGAGGCCAAATGGTGAGTCCCTCTCCTGGTGGTAAGCCGCTGCTCTTACGCTGCACTTTCATTAAGCGATCACAGATCACTTTAGCAGCATTAACTAAACCTCACACAACCACTTGCGTAAGCCTAATTATCTACTCACAGACATTGTTTCCATTGGCAGGTGGGAGGACAGCGGCATCCGGAAACGTTAGGAGTAACCAACAAAAATATGTCCAAATCAGTGGCAAGGATCACACGTCGTCTACTGATAATCATCAGCATGTATCTTCTGTAGCAGGAGAGGGGGGAAAAAACAAAGCAATTATAAAATGGAACAATGCTGTATTTTCCTAGCGGGGAGAAAGTTCTGAGTTCTCAGTCAGCAACCACTGATTTTTAAAGTTTTCCTGTATTGATTCATCAGAATACACAACACAAAGATTGTTACTTTCTGATTTGAGAAACAGCCAAAAAGCTGCAAAGAGCTGTCGTAGAGACATGCCAGTTGGCCATTTACAAAGCCTAACACCATGTGTTTTCCGCTCTTTCTGGACTCAGACCTCTAGCAACAAAAAGTGCTTCTTGATTTATGAAAGGGATGAATGTAATACCCTGGAGGCTACTTTATCTCAGCTGCTGTAAATTGGATCTCTCAGAGATGAGATGCGAGGGAGGCAGAAGTACGAACGGACACAATCTGTGGTCGTGGCACTAGTCCGTGCAGCCTGGAACAGCACTACATGTATTCATTTAGGTTCTGAAGAGAAAATCTTGGTTTAGTGCATTCTTGGAAAAAGCAGGTCTGCTCCCCTTTGGCTGGCTTGCCTTGTTATCTTCCATCGCTTTCCTCTAGGCAGTGCTCTCCAAAGAGTTATCCGGTAGTGAGCAATTTCATCAAGCTGCAGGATTTAGATATTGAACTGAGATACAGTGTCCGCCTATGAAACTCTTATGAAATTAAAAAAACATCAAAGTAACAGGGAGAAATGTCAGACAGACAGTCTGAATGTGAGATAAAGATGAAAGGAGCTGACCTAAAGCTTTGGCATCAAACCTATCTTTCCTCTCTGCTTAGGGGGTAGAGGGTCTCTGAATTTCATATACTCCAGTCACTCCCCAGTCATCTGGTTAAGTGGAGGCAACAAATGTGCTAGATACTCCTCTCGGATACATTCCCGGTTTGTTGTCCATTCTGCTCGTTAAAACTCATAAAACTCAACTCCAAGAGAAAATAGGCCCCTGTTTAAAGTTCTTCAGGATGTCCCTAGACATAAAAATCTGTAAAAAAACCCCACCAAAATTAACCTGTTTTGCTGCATTGGGGGTCAGAAAATGAAAAGGGGGAAACATGTTGTAGTCCAGCATGTCCAAGAAGTCACCCAGATGGGGGACAGAATTTTCCCACCCTGGTGATGATAAATGCTCAATGGCAGGGGACTTTCCAGAGGTACCTTCCTCACGCCCTGCCCTCTGCCCAGTTCTATCTTTGCTTTATGGACCTGAGACTTACAGCAAATGTAATAAATTTTCAGCCACACATTAGCCTCTCTCTACAACTACCTGAAAGGAGGTTGTAGTGAGGCAGGTGTTGGTCTCTTCCCAAGTAACTAGCGATAGGATGAGAGGAAATGGCCTCAAGTTGTGTCAGGGGAGGTTTAGATTGGATTTTAGGAAAAATTTCTTTACTGAAAGAATGGTCAA
>Ga0181612_147107_pt1 | contig 18346 bp, 8 predicted proteins | sample HoacroProtozoa21_FD_119630 | JGI IMG/M metagenome (GOLD analysis project Ga0181612, IMG submission 119630) | Hoatzin crop microbial communities from Cojedes, Venezuel. Combined Assembly of Gp0051906, Gp0051904, Gp0051908
CAGTTTCCTTTAAAAAGCAAATAGGCTCAAAAGTTAGTGTTTAAAAATAAACTGCTGAACATTTCCACAAGGAGTCCTTTGTTTCCTTTTTTTAGGCTGTAGCTTCCAAGCTTCTAATGAATATACTTTTCCTTAGATGTCCATTCCATCTCAGTTATCCTAAACATGGAAGTTTTGATAAGATGTGCTATCAACAGCATCTTTCCAGAAGAAGGGTAACCTGTTCCATTGTGGGCTCCGTCTTAACCTGTGCAAAGAGCTCACTCTTATGCTGCTTGATGTGGTTACATTTTCCAGTATGACAAGATCCCTGGAGTTTCTTCATAAAAATGTTTTAAAAAAATAAAAAATGGAACCGAGACTTATCTCAAAGATGTGGTAAATCATGTCTCAAAATTTTAAGCAAAATTGTAGAAATATATTAGTGCATCATGCAGGTACAAGAATTAAAATTCTGGAGGAAAGAAAAAAGAAAACAAGACAATGGCTGTTGTGATTGATGAGAAAAATCCATGTGCATTTACAGAAAATCTGCAAAAATGTCACAAATGTCTTCATTAAAGTCTTAAGAAAAACAATATGCAGTCAGTGTTTTCAGCACAATGTAAAGTGCAAGAATACATGAGAATTTTACAACAGAAGTGGAGAAGCACTTTTTCGTTAGGAATTCCATAGAAAAGCCAGTGCCTTTTTGTGTGTTTATGTATATTAGTACTGAAACTGCTTTTCTGAAATAATTCAGTGAACCATCCAGTAGCATCTATTGTAACAAAGAGTGGATTGATAGAAAAAGTGAAATGTACTTTAGAAGCAATGAATATATCCCTTTGGTAATGATATTTTAGGTCTTAAGGCCATTTCAGAGAAAAGCTCTTTTAAAAACTTTCATTAAGAGTATATTTTTTGTTCATCAATCCGCATGTTTTGATTTTAGAATGATTTCAATGTGAAATGAAAAATATATTTTTTCCTATATGGTTAGGAATTTTTCCATAATCCTGTATGAGGAGCCATCATATTCTAGAATGCATTACTGTATGTGAAGCAGTAGAAAAATTTGTGCTGCATGTAGGATTATTAGCACCTAACTGTAACCACCAAAAGGTTTTTTTAGTTGAACCTATTCAGCTAAATTTCTGCCTTGGTCAATTAAGAAAAATTCTTCATTCAGAGGGTTATTATTAATTCACAAAATGCTAGACACTTAAAATAAAATGGAGTCTATTGCCTCATGAGATGTCTTTGTCTTTGTTAGAGGAAACTTACCATCAAGATGTTTGAAGAGATGAGTTTTATTCTGCGTTTCTTGATTTTAGCTTTATAAGAAAGCGTTAAAAACTGTAACGGGCTGCAACAGGTTGGCCATAACCTGTGTTTAGTGTGAGCACCTCCATTAGATTCTTCTTGCAACAATGTGACTGCTTGTACAGTTTGAACATCATTATTAATAGTTGCTAACATAGAATTATGGAATTATCTGTGAGGTGCTTTTTGTGTAGAGCTTACAGATTTTGATAGGCCTTTCATACTTAATAAGTTTGCTTAGGAGCCTAAAGGGTTTCGTGGTTTGGTTTTTCCCTATCCTGCTACCTTGCTGCCCAAGTTGTGATTCTGTGATTTGCTGTGTGAAGTGTACAGCTATGTTTGTAGCTTTGGTAGTGTATGTTGTACCATGTCAGCCATTGTTTACTTCTTCAGCAAATAAAAAGTAGTAATGGTTGAAGTTTAGGCAAAAGAAGATCGATTTGTGTCCATTTTGTTGGGATATTTTCTTCTCTTCAACAGATCACCCTGCTATCTGATTTTGGTGAGTGAGTTAGGTCATGCTTTTTAATACCTCCAAAACTGGCAGGTCCAGGCAGGTCCTAGCAGATGAGGAAGCAGTAAATTCTTACCTGCAACTAAACTCTGTTATTGAACTGTGGGAATCTTGCTAAAAGTACTGATATTGTTAGCCCACAGGACCTCAGCTGGCTGGCTGCACTGCACAGCTACGTTACTGAATAATGACCACTGTTCAGGCAAACACTCCTCTGTGCACTTTGCTTGTGTTTTCAGAGAACTTACTTGACCGCTGTGGCAATTTTTGGAGGCAAAAGGTGGGTGGCATTGTCGCTTTTCTTTTTCAAATTACAGAGAAGAACATTGAGATCCTGACCCTGTAACTTTTCATGTGGGGTGAAACAAAGGTTAGGACAAAAAAACCTTGAATTGCAAATTAAAATAATATTAGAACTAATTAAAATAGTGAGAAAGCAACATGAATTTTAGCTTGTGGTGGTTTATGATCATTTTGTATTGCTTATCATGTCCCAATTATCGTTGAAAAACTGAAAAAAATCACAGTGTGATTGTTTTTGCATGCTTGCTCATGTAAATATAATTGTGTTTACTGATATAAACTAACAATTAAATAATACACAGTGGATATTTTTTAAAAGCTAACACTATGCCTGAGGACCATATTTCTGTGAATCTTCTGTTGCTGTAGTTTATGCAGCTCTTGGTACTTCACTGAGCAGTGTGGCAATTGGTCATGTTTATTCTCTCTAGGGAGAATCTTGAGCAATGGATTGTATGGTTTTGTCAGGTTTTATTTGTTTCAGTTTTTATAAAATATACACAGTGGTTCCATATTTATAAGCAATTCGAGGTTAGAAAAATGTATTTTTCACTTTAATCAAAAGCTATTCTTAGTCCTTGTGAGGCTAGACTTTTTTATTTTATTTTTGCATTTGATGACTGGGTGCCTTGTAAAACAAGAACAGAGGTAATAAGTAATTAGTAGAAAAGTAACAGTATCTTTGTTGTTTTAAAGATATTTCTTTAACTATAATCACTGATCTTACAGGCGGGTAAAAGCCATGTAAAGCAAACTCCTGTAAATAGAACTGAAGTTAGAAATTCTATTCCATCATTTAATAAATGATGTGTTTTGCTCTGCATGTTTCTTTAGTTGTACATTGCTAATATGTTCATAAGAGTCATTGTGTAATAGGCTACAGCGTATTCTTCCGTAGAATTTGTGCAGTTGTAAATGAAACATAAAAGCAGAAAACGTGTCCAAGACGTTTTATCGACTGCAACTTGCATGTAGTTAATGTATGCAGCAGTTCAAGCACTATCGAATGTAAATGATGAGGTGATATTGATGAAAGGAGGGGATTGAGGTCTCGGGGGGCACTGATGACGGATTGAACAGAAGCGGCCTTGCACCGCACGTAACTCAAGTCTGTCGTCTTCACCGCTCAAAGCCGTAATGGGAGGTGGCAGTCTGAAATGAGTTGCCACGGCAAAGAGTATTATTTTTGAAATGCTTTCACACAAATCACTAGGCCCTGCATACAACTTAGTTTCATGCTTTAATGTCATCAGGAGGCACAAATTGGTGTGTCTAATTGTTTGCCACCTGCCAGCAAAATGAGCTGCCAGCCAGCCAGACGGGTTTGATTGTCTGTCAGCTCTTCAATAGATTGAGAGTGACAACATCAAAAATTTCACTTCAAACTCTGGAGCTTTGAGCAGCTTTTCAGAGACCTCTTCCCCACAACTGCTTCTGGACAACTGCGTTTTTCAATTAGTTTTCAATATATCGCTGCCTTCTGCCTCATCTGTCTTAAGGTAGCTGTAATTACATTATAAGCTATATAAACAGATTTCTGGGACGCTGGAGCCTGGATCCTCAAAGTTATGACATGTCTTTTAATGTCAGACTGAATTCCTTGAAAATGGCAGCCAGGATGACATTTTTAGAAGCAAACACAAAGGGTTATTTCACCTAGATTTGCAACTAATGGAGCATAACTGACCAATAATTCCTTTTTGCCTTCTCATCTTATGTCTGACAAAAATCAGCTCCTGTTATTGATTTTTAGGGTTTGGGGATTTCTTGTTTTTGTTTTTTTGTCAGTTTGCATTTTTTCCCACTAGACGCAACCTAGACCATTAACGTTTTTTGAATTTATTTCTGATTCTACCCAATACTGCATTTTGAAGCTTCCATTTGCTCCACTCTACTTTTTTCTAGTGGAGGGTTTTTAGAGGGTGCTATTATTGAAATTGAGAGTGCTCTTGGTTTTATGTCTCATTTATGATTTTTTCAAACTGAGGTAATTTACATATATCTTCTGTACTTAGCGGAATTATTTCAGTAGGAAGCATGCTTGCATAAGCAGAAAATTTTGAGTTCCTGGAAATGAGACATCAGTTATTTTTTCTGCTATTAAATATCTTATTCGCTTTTAATCCATCATCATTTCATGAATTGGAATACTATGGGCTTGCATAGTTTAAATGCTCAATGAAGTCTTTACAAGCATATTTTGAAATATTTTGAAGGACACCTTTTTGAAGTATTTTATTCTTGTTTGTTGTTTTGGTGTCCCCTGTCCCCCAGTACCCCCCCTGCAGAAGGTCCTTGGAGCCAGTTTTAAAGGTATTTTATGCTAGGAAAGGTGGACATCTTGTGAAATCCAGTCAGGGCCGATACATGTCCTGCCAGTTAGTACAGAAAAACAAGGTCTTCAAAAAGTATGTTTAGATAAAAATCTGTATTTTATGTATGTATGCTAGATTCTCCAAAACATGGTTGCTGAAAACCAGATTTGATTTTCCTGAAAAATTTAATAAAAATTAGTTACAAATTAATATGTTTTAGTGTTCTTCCAACAGAAAGAATTACTTTTTAAAGTTCATAATGAAAAATAATTGGAGAAAACAGACCATCTTTCCTGTGAATCGAGAAGAAACAGTTACAGGTGCTGTCTGTACTTAGTCATTGCATTCCCCATTACTTTGGGTATCACAGTAGTTTGTAAACATGTGGATGAAAAAAAAAAATCAGTAGTGTGGGAATTAAGTTCCTATTCACTCTCAGTAATATTTCTGATCTTTGCCTGGTGGAGATTGTGGTCCAAAGGAAAGATTCTGCAATCTTTTCTAAGGCGGCTGTTAAAATACACTCCAGAGAATGGGAGGTATGGTTTCAGATCCTGTTGGACAGAAAAGGGAATTGAAGTTGCGTTGTCTGTATCGCTAAAGAGTGTCTCAGCCACTCATTTGCTAAACTAAGTAGAGGACAACGTGGAAGCGCACCTCCAGCTCCGCTGTTTGTTTAGAACAATTTCAGCCCGGATTTACTAACAGGTTCAAGTCAACCAAAATTGGGTATATTAACACTCTTTTATTTTCATCTAGCTGTAATCATATTCCTCCTGTCTGTCATGTACCAATCTGTACATAGGTAACTCTTTCAAAACCTTCCTTATAACCTGTGTGATGTGCATCTTTTCACATGCCGTGCACAGAACTGTAGCTATATCTCAACTGAAGCTTTATGTATGTTTTATCAGGAGAAACCAGCATCTCTTTACTCTTTAATATGATTCACTGGATATACAGCTGAAAATTATACTGTTTTTTTGTCTTGCTTTTTTACCCCAATAAGCCACTGTAAAATCACTATTAAAGCTGTTTTCATAGAATCATAGAATCATAAGGGTTGGAAGGGACCTTACAGATCATCTGGTTCCAACCCTCCTGCCATAAGCAGGGACACCTTCCACTAGACCAGGTCGCTCAGAACTCCATCCAACCTGGCCTTGTACACTTTTTTTGACTTTCTCAGGACTGTGGCTTTTTATCTCTTGCTTTTTGGGATTTTTTTGCACCATAGATACAGGATTATGTTCATCACCCATCCCCAGTCTATACCTCATACTGTTTGCTTCTTTATGTTTTTTCCTTTATTCGATTATGTTTCTGGCATTTAATACATGACATTTTCACTTCTATTCACATTCTTTAAACTCATTAAATTTCCAGTATTTCCAATTTCCCTGTTCAGCTAAGACCATTCCTCTTTCTTGACAGTTAGTCTATTAATATTTTACAGTTTTTCCTTCTTTCCTGTCAATATTTTAGAACATTTTAGATACTTCAGCTAATTTATCCTGAATGCAAAGGAGTTACTAGTGATGGGGAATTTCAATGGGGGTAAATACTCACTGCTTTATCTGAGAGCAAAGATCAATGACCTTCACGTCCTTGTCCTTAAACCACACCTCAGATGATTCACTTTCTTCTTAGTGCATACGACCGATTGCTTGTTACAGAATCAAATCACAATCTGGGGCTGAAATCAGGAGGAACACTGAGTAATCAGAATGTTTCATAAAGGACTAGACCTGTACGTAGGTGTGGAGAATAGGAATAAGTTTCAGAGAAAAAATACGAAGTTTTCTTTCCAGAGATTAAATTAATCTAACCACAGGACAAGGTAACATGTAATATAGCAGACAAATTTTCCCCCATGTTCTACCATGATTCCTTCTGAACCATCTGGAAGAAGCTGCTGTTTCACACAGAGTACTGCTGTAAAGAATTTGCCTGAAATCTGTACTGCTTTTTGAAGAGCATTTGAAAATCCTCATGCTTTCTGCTGCTGTGGGGGAGGAAGGGAGGAGCAGTAATATTAGTTCAGCCTTAAGAGGTTCCATATATCCCGGAAGAGTTAAAAGTAGTTCTAATTTAATTGGCACTGCTCAGATAGGTAGCGCAAGACATGTGGTATGGGAGGCGTATCTCTGACCTCTTGACTGACCAGAGTGATCAGGTTGGAAGGCCTTTAGATTTTAAAATGCAGAAGAGGTAAGGAATGTGGATCAGACCAAGAGAGAGAAAATACAGTGCTGCATAACCTGATTCATCTCTCACCAGCACCGGGTAGCTAAATTTTAAAGGAAAGTTCGAGGACTTTTTTTTTTTATTTCAGTTTTCTCTTGTTGCAGTTCAACACATTAATGGTATTATTTTCTGTCTAAACTTACTAAAACCCAGAAGAATCCTGTAGCCATTTGCTGAGGTTATTTAATGAACCAGCAATGCACGAGTGGTGTGTAGGCTGAACAAACAACACTCAAACATAGTGTGAATTCCGAGGACTTCAGGCTTAGATTTACTATTTGACAAGGACACTCATCGAGCAACAAAGTAGTGATTAGCCGTCACAATTCTTTATAGAATTGTAAACTACCTGGTGAACAGTTAAATAAAATCAGCTGCTACAGCCAATTACTACTAAGCTTTTGTTGACTAATCATTGAGGCTCATTTGTGACCGTGATAATGTGATTCATTAAAAAGTGGACCACTTTGGAGCATTTTGAAAGTTTGAAATATGTTGTAGAAAACAAGGCATAAAATGCAGTGATGGAAGTGTATATAACCTTTTCTTCTAGTCTATAGATTTCTCTACCTCCATGAAAGAAATATCTGAATGTGCTGTTGGAGTGATTTGATTGGTTAGAAGAAGTTTTTTTTCTCTTGAGCATGATCAGTCATCCTCTTTCACCTTTCTTGTTCTGCTGTTCCTGTAATTGTTTTGCACATTTTTGACCACTGTATTCTGTTGTTGATCTAGTTGTTCAGTCTCCTTCATCTGGATGTCATTCTGTATTCCCTCACTGTATTTTGTTTTATCAGTAGGAATGAGACATTTTGACAAGGTCACCATGTATGACATATCAGAAAGCTGCATTTTCTCTCAATCTGGAATGATAATATCTTGCTGATTTTGCCTGTTCTTATGGTAGAGAGGTTTCTCCTGATGTTTCTTGATAATCTGTAGTTTAGTAACACCAGACCTGTCTTAATGCCCAGATTCAGATCTACAAAAATCTGTCAACCGTACATAGAGCAGTAGTATTTGTGGGATCTAGGCAGGATTGTCCTTTCTTGCTGTAGGAGTTGATTTTCAGTCTTAAACTACACTCTTGAGAAAAGAGTCTTTGCCTTTATAGGAGGCCGGGATGTTTGGGGATTGGACTAAACGACCTTTAAAGGTCCCTTCCAAGCCAACTATTGTATTACATCTGATGAGAGAAGTTGACATGTGGTCTTCACTGTGGAAAGTTAGGTGATCTTTTGGATACTCTGGAAGACCACTGAGCTGTCTGAAGATGAGAAGGAAGACCTTGAATTTAGCTTCATCATCTTTGGAAAAGTAGCAGAAAAGTAGGAAATACTTTTGAAGCCATTGTATCAGCAATTTAGCAGATACCAATACCAAGCCTTATAGGAGGAAAAAATAGTTTACTTAAAACCCGAAACCAAACAGATCTGGCTCACTCACACTCTGTCTTACGTTTGCAAACACTAGAATTGGTGTGTGTCTAAGGAGTCTGTCCAGCAGTCAGGCATCCCCTGTGCTTGTGTCCGGGTGCTGGGTCCAGGATCTGCTGCAATGATAGGGAGTGCATGGGACACCAGCTGTCAAGTCTTCCTCGCATCTCCTGCGTTCTTCGTAGGTTGCAACTATTTTCAGCTTTTGGATATGTCTTTTTCTACTCTTATGGAGCTGCCAACAGTCTCTCTGTCCTTCCCCTCCTCTTTGAGTCATCACTGTTGACTGTTATTGTCTCCAAGGTCTGGTTAGCTTGTGAAGCTACACACACACCAGTGGTCTTGATGACCTGATAATCTATGTGTCATTAGCATAGGCCAGTCTAAGACAGCTTTTACTGCTGTGTCTTTCCTTCCTGAGCCTCATTACCCAAATATTCCTATTCATTCTTCATTCACACCAATCTTAACCTTTCTCTTGCAGTTCTCTGAAAAGATGCTGTAGGTAATGGTAATAGTTTCCTTATGAAATTAATATAATCAGGAGGTGCTTCCACTTAAGATACTAGTCCTCATTTCTTCTTGTGTTTTTATGCACTACAGGGACTCTGTTCTTGAGCACTGATTCAGTATTCCTGAACAACCAGAACTCAAGTATTTGTGTTAAGTATTAGGTGAGCTAGAGATCTTTGTGTGTGGATAGGAGCTAATTTTAGGAAATCTATTGATGTTATGGAGCAGATTAATCTAACCCATGTAGACCCAGCTTTATTTACCTGTAGCTGCTGCTCTGTAAACACTTCATATCAGCAACAATTATAAGAGATTATTAACTACAGACAAAAGCAATTATTTTAGTGTGACGTATCCTAATCAATAGCTATTGCATTGTGCAGACTCATCTTCTCCTAATGTAAATGGAAGGAGACAGAAAACCATCAATATGCCTAGAATTACCTTTCTAATAGTCCACACTTCAGGGTAGTGGTAAAACTGTTCTTCAGAATGCAGAGACATCAACTGGAACTGTTACCCCTCTAAAAAAGGAGAGAGAAAAATTGCTTATGGGTCATTTTGTACGCTGTCATCATGTAAGAGGAGATCACAAAAAATAACACTTGTATATAATTCTGACAGTGGCATCATCAATACCATTTGCATCAGCAGTCTTTAAAATCCAGGGAGACTGAGGATTTAGACATATATGAACAAACTGTATTACTGTAAAAAATTGTTCCGCACCTTTTGATCCATCATGTGCCATCATATATACACAGAAGTGTAACAAAATAATTACCAAAGGAATGTCTAGAGCAAAATATGGAATTATTATCCTAGTTACATTTTCTTCCTCTTTTATTCGATCACAATGATTAATTTTAAAGAGTGTATCTGTTTAACAAAAAAAGTGTGGATGACGATGATGAAAATACATTTTAATATATAATTTGTTTCAGATTTGGTTTTCATACAGGTTTTCTACTGAAATAGACTTTTTAGGAGCAATTTTTTAAAGAAAAATTGAAATATTAAATGGAAAAATATAAATATAGTTGTCTGCACTATGACAGCTATCCAGTGTTGAAAAAAATAATCATTAAATGTCTCTCTAATATTTTCCTTCTTCTTCCCTTTTAACACATACAGCAAGTCTTTTAGTTTAGAGATTTTTAAAAATAGAGTGGTTTAAGATTAAGTGAGAATGTGTTAGTTTGCATGCAACGTTGTCTATAGATATCTGATGTTATGTCAGATTTTTTGTATGGAAGCCCTGTTCTCTTCTTAAAAGCTTCAAATTCTCAAGACACCTTTATTTTCCAATGGATGTGATATCAGTATTGTGGGAGCAAATATTTACTCTGTTGTATTTTAGGTGTTCAATGTACATCATGTGCTGCTGATTTAAATGAGTGTGAAAGTTTTCCAGAAAGCTGAGTGCAAAATTGTGTTTGTTAGTCAACTATGTTTGCAAGAGCATTATGTGCATGGTACTGAAGAATCAACTACTGTATTCAAGTGTTCAGATGACTGGCAAATAAATTGTTATCTTAGATAACTTCAGGAGGATCAACAAATTAACATACTCATTAAGACTGCATCCATGCGGACTGCTAGTATGCTGGCATTGCTTCCAACACTTAACATTTTCTGTGCAGAGCTAGAACACAGGTGATAGTGGTGTTCGTAACATATCAATGAAATGGTGTGGTCTTTCCTTTTTATGGGCACTGAAAGAATCACATGAAGCTGCAGACAAAGCAGGTCTGGTTTTAGGGTCCATTAATGTAGTCTCACCCTATTTCAGGAAGGTTAAGAAAATTGACACTATGTGTTCCTCAGCAACGGAGTTATAACACAGCGTAATCCCATCATAACCGAAAACTTTTGCTAACTCTGTTGTGCAGTTTTAGTGATCTTCCACTTCTTTTTCCACAGGAGCGTGGTTGTACCGGTGAAGAAACCCCCTCCGGGTAGCCTGGCTGTTACCACAGTTGGAGCTGCCACAGCTGGGAGTGGACTGCCACCGGGTAGTACGCCTAATATATTTGCTGCAACAGGAGCTACACCAAAAAGTATGATTAATACAACAGGTATTGTCCTTAAATATTTTTGTGACCCTCATTTTTTCTTCTTTGTTTTTTGTTTTGTTACTTTTAGTGGTGTTTTGTTTTTTAATCATCTTTTTGTTACTGTTTTTGTACTTCTGAAATAAAGACCTGGAAAGATTCAATCTTGGCCTTTATTAGAGCCAGTTCTCTCTCTTGGTGTATATTTATAATCTTTGATAGTGCACAATGGACTTGCACAGCCTTAAATAAGTGAATAAAGAGCCTTAACACTTTTATAAGAATAGCTTGGAACTGAAATGAGCTGACTTCTCATTGCTCTGCAGTAGAGGATGTTTATATGATATATACCAATTAATGCCTTTTTGTGCATCAAAGGAAGCAGAGACAACTAACTACTTAATAAATATATTGTAGATTGTGGAAGATTAATATTATGGGCAATTACTATTTGTCAAAAATTATGCTATGATTTTTGGAAGGTTTTTCAGTAAGAATCTATCTAATTTAACTGTAGTCATGTCTTATCAGTAGTTGTTTATTGTGACCTATACAAGGAGGACAATACCTTCTTTTTTAATTATTTATAATAGTAATAGTGTGGTTGTCTATCATGAAGGAGCCTGTTGACCATGGAGACTGTGGTTTCCATTCTGAAATGAATCCTTACTGAGAGCAACTGATGTTTACTTAAACTTCTTTGAAATGTCTGGCTATGGTCTGTTTTCTTTCTAAACTAAGCAAAAGCACTTGAGAGAAGAGCTCTCTTCAAGGATATCACAACTTCAGTCAAGGCTTGAGAAAATGAAAATCTCCCTGGGGTTGCATAAAATGGTGGGGGAAGCTTTTGGCATCCTTCTGCTTCATAGAATAATATGAAGACACACTGATTTTTTTTTCTTTCCTTTTGCAGATTACCTTTAATACCTGGTAATAGAACTTTGATTTTTCTAAGGATAAATAAAAAATCTTAAAATCTAATTATCCTGAGGCAGATGGGAGGAATGAATGCTCTGAATAATGTTATCACTTCTATGAACAGTTCCATTTGTGTAGCCACTTCTGTTAATCTTGAATGGATTTCCTTTTAGGTACTCTTACGTCATGCAAAAAATATCCTACATTGGAAACCTTGTTTTCCAAAATGATACTGAATAGTTTAAGCTTTTCAGTCTTCTCACTGATTAAAGACCTGAACTGTTTGGGCTGGAATGTAGTAGCTCTTCTTTGTAAGTAATTGCATTTAAAAATCAGTAATTTCCCAGATACTGTTCTTAGTAGAGGACAGTATTGCAGACTCCATGGTACATTCACTGTGGATTAAAGGCTGTAGATCTTGTAGCTTTTTTTTTTTAATGCACCTGTTTCATTCTCCTAGTCTATGGATTAGCTTGATTAAAGGAAAAGTACTGATTCAACAGGAGTTCAGCAACTATCAGATTTAATTAGAATTATACGTATACTGAACTTCTTTAGTGATCTTATTTGATAAAGCCTTTTAGGCCTGAATTCATCTGAATGAACTTTATTGATGAATTCTTTTAAGAAATAGTTTGAAAAGTCTTTCCCCTCCAACTTTTTTTGAAGATTTGAATTTTATGTCAACATTCTGAAATACTAAACACATTAATGGCGGTAAAAAAACCTAGTATCACATTGAAAACATAAGTATCTATTCAATTAAAATGCTCATTTTACAATTTTTAATTAAGCTATGCCTACAGTAGTTAAAACAGTGATCATGTATGTCAGTTTTTGAGATACGTACATGAAGTATCCAGATACTTTCTGGTTTATATACTTGTATTCTGTGAAATTATCTATGTTGTTAATGATTTTAAATTAGTGTGTAGAATTTCATTGAACAGCACTTTTTTTTACAATGGTAAAAAAGAAACAGTATACAGTTTTTTAGAAACACTAGATGTCCCCGCAAACCTTCTATTTACAGTTGTTTTTACAGTATGTCCCAGATACTCTAGAAATACAGTTTTATCTTTGAGGTATGTTCTGTGCTGGACTTGTGTAAAAGGTGTTTTTTTCAGTTATTCATGGATTGCAGTCGGTGTTTACATTTCATCCGCCATCGCTGTCATAGTCAATGTCACTGTCACGGTGTAATGAGATGTATGTTACTGAAGTCTTTTCAGTGCTTTGAATGTGTCTTTTGGGAAATAGGCTTTCTTCCTTAATCTCTTTATGTAAAAGACCGGTTTTATAGGTTTTAAACTGGATTTCTGTAATTCATATCCTGATCTTACTTCTGTGTTAATCCAGTAGTTCTAGGTCTGTTTGGCCTGCTCTTCTGGGAGCCTAGCGGGTTAAACAACTTAGCAACTGCACTTGTAGACAACAACCTTAATGAAGAAAATTTAACTTGGGAAGGAAAAGGGAAGAAGTAATAAAAATATGTTACCTATGTATATGTGAATATAAATATGTAAATAATATAAGTAAGCACATGCACACACATGCGTATACACATATATACGAAGCCTTCGTCTTTTTTAAGGTACCCTGTTCCCAGCAAAGTTGCTGTGATTCCTAGCTGGGGAGAAACAGCCTACCTTATATTTTTGTGTTTCCTTCTCCATGTGTTTGGGTACATTTGCAATTTCTATTTAGTCCAAGTCAGAACCCACAGTGTAAGCCACAATCCACCTCCCACTTGCATTATTAAACCAGCAGACTAAATCAGTTCCTAGCCTAAATCCTGAACCTCATCAGCTACTGTAGTGTCAGCAAGCCCAGCAAATCCTGCTGCATTTTGATACTGTTTTGAATATAAATTTTCTTAAATGAGCCAGTCAAACTTGTGATTTTTACCTTATTTCTTTTATCAGTAAAAATTATTTAAAGGCAAATTAAAAAAAAAAAAGAAAACGCCTATCCCTGCTGCCAGAGAATTTTTCACCTTCACCAGCATTTGACCTCTATTTCATTGTCAGCTGACTACTTAAGCAGTTAAGAAACCATAAATGCTTTGTAGGGCTTTGCAGGAAACTGAAAAATAATATATACCTGTGAAATGCAAAGGACAGTAATGTATCATGCTGCTAAAACTGACCAGCAACAGGGAGTTACCAGTTTTCATTTTTCAAAACTGGCAGAATAGTGCCGTTGATCTCTAAACTGAGATTCTCCACCCCTCATTGCTACCTTGGATAAAAGTCTTGCCTGTCGCCCACATCTCTGGTAGCATTGTGGTCCCTTGAACTTGGAACCCCGGCTACCAGAGCGTTCGCTGCTGCCTGCCTTGCAGGGCCGGGTTGCCCCAGGACTGTGCAGCAGAACAGGGGCCGCATTTATCGCAGTGCCCTCACTGCTGCTTCTGGCCGCTCTGAGCCTTTGCTGGTTTGCTTCAGAGAGGCTGGACTCACAGTGCCATTTCAACCAACATGACAGAATGGCATTTAGAGTCTAAGTTTAGCCCTTAGCTCTGACCCAGATCACATGAAGTATAAATGTGTGCTCTGTCTGTATCTTTTCTCTGGGCAGCTGTTCACAGCCCATTGAAGTGATACCCCCACTGCCTTCCCTACTTTTAAGATCTTAAAATTCTCCATGACTTGAGGAAGGAGTCAGGAAAAGTAAAATTAGAGTCTTAATACTCCTCAGACAGGTTTCCCCCATTACTTCCTGAAGGAATATACGTTTTCTGTCTTCTCCGTCATTTTTTAATTTGCATTTTATTTTCTGCCTGTAGTTGCAGCTGAGCAGCCAAGAAGTGTGTGCATATATACATTATAAAAAATAGTTAAACTTCTATTCTCCACTCAAGCTCATCTTAAATATACCTTTATTTTAGAAAGATCTTGCTTTACAGGATGATGTAAAAATGTTTTCATCTTTGGAATATAATTTTGGAATAATGAAAATGAGGTAAGGATTTATTTTGCCTGATTTTCAGTAGCTTTTTAAGCTTATTATTGTTATACTAGCAAAATAAGGTATTAATTTATATGGTAATCATATGGAATGGTTTTGATTGTTTTAGAATAAATAACATTATTTCCTTACTTAAAAGTAGATGATTAAGACAAGGACTATATTATAAGTCTCTAAAAGTTATGTTTCTTCAGACTGAATTAAGACTTGTATTTTTTGGGGGACAGGTGCAGTAGACTCAGGATCTTCTTCTTCCTCTTCGTCATCCAGCTTTGTGAATGGTGCTACCAGCAAAAATCTGCCAGCTGTCCAAACTGTTGCTCCAATGCCAGAGGATTCAGCTGAAAACATGAGGTACACAAGTTCTGTCTTTGAATATTAATTATGATTTCTCCTTCTGCAATAATTTCATACATACAGATTAGTATAAAATGTATGTTAGCTCATTCAGTGTGCATTATGGTAATTATTAATGTAGTACAATATGTACTTTTTCAGTACTAAAAATGTATATACTAAAATAACACTTCACTGAAAAGTCAGACTTCTAAGAACTATGCCAGGCACTAAAACTTCATTAAAAGCAATTTTTTAGTTGACTGGCTTTTACGTTGCTCGGTAATGATAGTAAGAATTGGAACACAAGCATGACTTGGCAATGGAGCACTAACAAGCATAAAGAGAGATACAACCTCTTCTGAGCAAACAAAAACCCTATTTAAGCTGCAGGGGACGAAACCAGACATGTATTCAGGCAGCTGACTAAATGGTGCACCAGATCTGAGTCTGAGTTGCAAGAGACACATGCCACGGGCTAGCTAATACCCCTCTTACACTTACTGGCAGCCAGGAATATGCCCTCTGACATGCCTGTTAAATATCTTCGTATAATAGGTTATTATTTTGTAAAGGTATTCAGTTGTGCCGCAGCACACCTCAGAGACAAATTTTTGACCTTTTTGAGGTGCACACCTCTCTGTCCAAAAAAGCTGACCCAGGGTATGCTAAAGGAGTTGCCGAGTGTCTCTCAGCTAGCTGGCCACCTTGAGGTGTGGTTTTAAGATTGGAGTGGGGACAGCAGCCAAGTTAGCTATTGATGACCTTACTTGCTCATGAACAAGAGAATTTCATTCCCTAATGAATAAGAAAGGCAATAAGCTTAAATCAAGGGCCCTAGGTAACCTGTAAAAAAAGTATTGGTGCTTCAGCGATTTAACACACAGTGCAAAAAATGCCTTTTTTGGCTGGTCCTATCTGAAGCGTCAGTGAGTGGTGCAGGCGGAATCACAGCAATGGGTGCCAGCCCAGGCTGAAAGCGTGAGGGCTGTTGGCTCCACTCCAAAAAGGTGCAAATGAGCAATGAGAGAATGACCAGTTGTATGGCGTTATTTATTGCCTGACAGTGTTATGAGACAAGTTAATAGAATTGTGGCGTAATTAAACCACTCCTTTTGCTTCTTGCCTTCTTCATATATTAGGACAGTGCTTTGCTGAGGGTGAGATCCTTTTTAAAATTCAGATACTGAAGTAGGTTAAAATTAAATTGGATTGTTAATCAGTTTATTTTTCAGTTATTTTAAGCAATGCAATGTTCTTGTCTTTTTCACAAGTATTTTGAAAGTTTATTTTCCTGGAGTCAATAACTTCAGCTGAAAAATCTAGAATTCATATTTGGAACTCAGAATTTGCACTCAGAAGTAGTGGTACTCTGAGTACTAACTGAAATTAGTGACTGAAAAAAATAATGTGGAACACAATATCAGAAGTATAGATAACTTAAAATCTAATCAACCCAAGAAATGTCTTTTGGGTTTTTTTCCCGTTTCTTCCGTGCTTTCCCCACACACTCAGGAAACAATTAAAACTTTATTTTGATAATAGAATTTTTGGTTTTCTCACTTTGAATTCATTGTGCTTCAGCTTTTATGAGATAAAAATCAGAGTTGTTGTGGGGTCAGAGAGCATGAAGTGAATCATAGAATAGAATCATAGAATGCTTTGGATTGGAAGGGACCTTTAAAGATCATCTAGCCCAACCCCCCTGCGGTAAGCAGGGACATCTTCAGGTGCACCAGGTTGCTCAAAGCCCCGTCCAACCTGGCCTTGAATATTTGTAGGGATGGGGCCTCCACTAACTCAGCTAAGCTTTCCCTTACAGCAACTGCATAGGAAAAGAGCTGCTTATGGTTGTAGACTGAGCAAAGTGAGTAGGAGGATGAGCTTGGACTTTTGGATATGTAAAAGTCTTGTTTTGGAGGTGGAGGTTTGGCCTGGAATGAGGTCAGGAAGGCAGCATACTTGGGACTGGGCAGTGTGAGCCCCCACCTCTCTTCGAACTTTCTTGTGACCAATTCAAGCAATAGGTAGTAAGAACTGCCTGCAGGATTCTTTGGTCTTTTTGCTCACAGTTTTAAAAGTATTTCTTTTAATCTGATGTTGCTACTGTGCTTTTTCTTTCCTGTCCCAGTTTATCATCTTTGTATATATAGAAATCATATATATTTATATATAATATATATAATTTATTTTCTGGTGTGTGTTGCCTTTAATCTGCAACATAAACAATCTTGAATTTCATAGAATTTGAAAGCTTGAAGTGTTTATTTGCCTTCAATGTCCAGAAATGGAAAGGAAAAAAAACAATATTCATTCGTACAAAAACCCCTTAGTATCTCTTGGTTCAGTCATGAAAGCTAGTTACATTGATCTCCACAGAGATTTCCATAATGATTGCAGGATGTGTTATAAGGTATAATAGATGTTAGAAACAGCTGTAGAATTAGATTGGTCTCTTTCCTTTTTTGCTCCTCTGTGCGTGTATGTACAGGAAAGGCAATAGATGAGCCACATCCTTCCCTGAAACATTTTTGGGGTCTCTGTATGTTTTTTTCTTAATTTTGCTGGTTCTTTTTAAATCTGAAGGACTAGAACTCCAATCAGTTTTCAACATGTTAATGCACCAGCGATTTGTACGAAGGAAGAAGTATTTTTTTTCTTTTTTCTTTATTTAAATACTAATTTCTGTCCTTTGATGTGCATTTTTAAACAGTGCTAAACTTTGGTCTCACATTTTTACAGAATGCTATGCCCAATTGCCCATGAATAGTTCCATAATATACAAGATCCATCAGATATCCATTTCATAACAAGGTGTTTCTTCATAGCTCCTCTCAGGCATTGATTAATAGCACATCCACACCTCCCATATTACTCGCTTCTTAAATAAAAATCAATCATAATTTTAAAACTTATGGACTTGAATTTTTTCATTTATACATAAAGTTTTCAGAGTTAAATGAACTTCAAAATTAGGCCTTTTAAACCAATTTACAGTGAAGGCCTATTTTAAAACACGGTTTAGAGAAGTCTGGGTTCATCTAGTAGGCTTTTTGTCTCTAGCAGCAAAAGCTTGGGGTAGATTCATGTTCCAAATTAAAAATTAAGCTAGTCACCTGTGTTTCAAGTATAGTCAACTGAGGCTTTAGCACAGTGAAATTCCCTTCAACTCATCATCTGTAACAGAGGCTGATGATATGAATCCCTCCTTTAGAATATTAGAAAATCAATATCTGAATCTGAAATGGGAAAGCAACACACTGAAAGAAAATAAGCTATAGGAATTCAGTAAAATGATTGACACAAAACTGGGAGGAGTGGTGGATACACTAGCAGGCTGTGCTGCCATTCAGCGAGACCTGGACAGGCTGGAAAGTTGGGCAGAGAGGAACCTGATAAACTTCAACAAGGGCAAATGCAGGGTCCTGCACCTGG
>Ga0181612_120515_pt1 | contig 18343 bp, 9 predicted proteins | sample HoacroProtozoa21_FD_119630 | JGI IMG/M metagenome (GOLD analysis project Ga0181612, IMG submission 119630) | Hoatzin crop microbial communities from Cojedes, Venezuel. Combined Assembly of Gp0051906, Gp0051904, Gp0051908
CCCCCGCTTTGATTCCACTTGGTGTTTCTTCTTATTGAGTTCTCGACGTCTCTCTGCAGCTTGTCATAACCTGCGACGGAAAGCCCTGCTCGCCGGGAGTTGAAGCCCAGAGGGCATCAGATCCATCCCCGGCTGACAGCAGAGGAGCTGGGGACGGCGGCTGGGGGATCGCTTTTGGCTGCCTCCGGGGCTGTCACCATTTCACGGCCAGGCACCCCGAGGGCAGCCGGACCCCGACGTCTGGGTCCCCCACCCCCCAGTCTCCCCCTGTAGTGCGTCGCAGCCCATCGTGAGCCCCCGGCACTGCACTGGGACCAGGGCTGGGGGTCCTGGGCAGCCCCTGCCCCGGCGGAGCCCGTGGGTGCCTGCCAGGGAGGACATTGAACAGCAGAGCATCCTCACGTCCCCGTGGCCCAGCCCAGCTACACAAACTGTTCTTCTTCTTCTTTTCTTATTATTATTCCTGTTCTTCTTTTCACATTCTTAGTCTTAGTCTTAGTCTTACTTACTCTTATTCTTTATTACTGTTACTATTGCTGATATTATCAGAGTACACTGGAAGGAACACGACCGCTATATGCTATATATACTATTATATACTATGTAGAAGGAAACATCAGGCACCTGTGATGAATTTCTGCTCTCTTTCTGTCCGTATTCATATGCATTGAGAATAATGCACAATCGTAAATATGATCATCTATGAATATGTGCTGCATATGTATGTATGGTTATATACATGTGCAAATTTATAAACATATACTGTGTGTACACAGGTGTGTTTGCACGTGGAGTAGGTGGAAGTACATAGACAGATAGTGCGTTACGCTGCATGGGAAAGTACGCATGCTGCCCAGTCTGTTGCCTCCTCTGCTTGCGGGGGGGTGTGTAGGACTGGAAAGGCAGACCAGAACGTAAGCTGTGTGGGACCAATGAGCCCTGAAGTGGTTACATGTGATTTTATATTTTTTTATAGACCAAGCAAACAAATAACAAACAGGAGGTGGATTAAAAATACACCCAGCAAGGTGCACTGTAACCCCAGCTCTGCCCGGCTTGTCCCGGCAAGGGGTCAGGCTGCAGGGCTGATGACGGGTCTGCGCCTCTGATCAAGTATTTATGGCCACTGCATCTTTGCATGACATTTACTTTGCTTTCTTTAATGCTTCCCTCCGCTCCTTTCCCTGCTCCTCGCTGCAGACAGCCTCAGCTCAGCCCCAGCCCCTGTGATGATATCAAGAAAGGTTTTTCTTCTTTTTTTTTTTTTATGGTCAAGCCAAAGCGAGGTCATTCTAATAATACCCAAGGTCACTGGTGGGAGCCACCGAGTCTCCCAGTCATTTTTCATTTGCTTGCAACAGTTAATGACAGTCACAGGGACGGAGCTGGGAGCTGATGGCCGTGTGATGTCACCAGCACATGCTAGGGGATTATAAGGGCAGGTACAGGGCAGGGCTGTGGATTAAAAACGATGGAAAAAAAAAATGCTATTAACTGCTTCACTCCAGCAGCTTCATGGAAAAAAAAAGGGCACTGACAAAGGAGTGTGATTTTTTCTTCCCCTCCCCCCACCCACTCTGTCCTCCAAAATGCCAGCTCAGCTGCTCCATTTTTTTTTTTTTCCAGATTTAGTGACTCAGCTGGAAAAGATCGGCAAAGTGTGTGAGAGGAGGCACCGTTTACTGGACCAGCTGCTGGGCAAGAGGTTGCAAAAGCAACCTTGCAATTACCAGGGGGGGTTCCTCTCCCTCCCACCCAAATCAAAGGCCTCATCCCTTTCCTCCTGCCACCAAGGGCAAAGCCTGTGGTGACACCAGCAGGAGTCAGACCTAGACAAGTTTTCGGACCTAGACAGCTGTGTTGTGGGGGGTTATTATGTTGTTGTTTTAACTTATCCTTTCTATTCTAGCTGCCCACTTGGAGAAAAAAAAAAAAAGAAGAAAGAAAAGGAAGCAGACCTCCCGGTTAGATCACTCCCTGGTCAGGCTGCGGTGCCCCTTGGCTGGAGGAGCCCTGGAGGAGGTGGGTATTGATTTAACCATGTGCACCAACTGCAAGGTTCACGCTGCAAAGTGCCCCTCACACAGCCACGCTCGCACTCAGACGTGCCCCTCGCCTCCGAGGAATCACCCCGGAGATCTCAGTCCTCACGTGTAGCTCATGGCTTAAACCCGTGTTCTGAAACATTACACGCCGGAAAGCCCTGAGTTTATACCAGCCTCCAGGGACCAGAAGAAGCAGCTACATAAATCACCCAGATTCCAAGTTTCCTTATAATTTAGAAAATATATTCTGCTCCGAAAGGTGCAGAGGTAAGAAGTTTTCAACCTGTAGCATAACTCATAGTTTGGACAAGGTACTCTTTCTCACTGGGAAACAAACCAAAAGAAAGATAAATTGCATATTAATCTTCACCCAGCCTCTCACCAGCACACTATTTTCTCTCGGTTGGCTCATCTTACTGCATTTATTTATGAAACATGACCTTCCCATAGCCTTTGTTTCTGCATTTTTATTCTTCTCTGGCAAGTTAACTGTATAGTGACCATCAGTTTTGTTGTTTATTATTGTCATCAAGTATCTTTTCAAAAAGGAATTCCATTAAGAAATTTGGATATCAGTTGAAAGTTTTGTCCAAGAACATGTTTTTTCATTGTTCAGTCTGCAAACGCGAAAAAGACTCACTGAAATGTGGCAGCCCAGAATAAAGCAATGAAGACAGAAAAGAAAACAAGCGACTGGTTTATACGGACGCCTAAATTCTAGGCTTGTCTCACAGCCTACAACCATTGGTGAAACTCTCACTGTTGATGTCAATGGACTTTGGATCTACTCCTATGTAAGGCAGAATGGATCAACGGGGTGAAGAGACGAATTCAAATTGATGTAAGTGTCCAAAACACACTGGAGATGCGTAAAACCTGTACTTTCAGTTTTCTGTGCCAGTTGTCTTCGTTTAATGCTCGTTTCTGCAAATAACTTTGCCTTCAAATGCTGTGTCTCTGTTGAATGAAAAGGGAGAAACAGATGCAGCTGGAGGCTGAATTTTTGAGCCAAATCATGCTGTTGTAAACAGTCGCGGCTGCAGTGAAGCCCTCTGAAGGCTGCTGAGTTATGGCAGTAAGATATCTGCTCTGAGACATGTTGTTAAGAATCTTTCAGTGTTTTAACCCACCATTTACTTCAGCCGTTCTGTCAGAATCAAAGGCAGATTTACTTATTTCTTTTCCTTGAGAAGATACAAACGCATGTGCATGTGCTCATCCTCAGATGAGAAGAAATCGGTGCGTTCTTCCTGTCTGCCTGCTTCCAACAAAAATAAATAATGTCCCGTTTACAATTAGGCCTGACTTGATTTATCATAGTTAATAGGATTAGACCGTCAGCCTCTCTGAAGAATATTCAGATGCATGGGAAGAGTGGTACCGAGTCGCTGGTGTCTCTCTTCTTCTCCGGTGATGGGCATGACGACACACCTCCAAGCAGAGGGGATTTGTCCGGTGGGAGCAGGCAGATTATCTGTTTCTAGCGAAACAAGGCGTGCTTGGCAACCTTTGCCAAGGCTCAAAGCCAGAACCTATTCACTATAAAATAATTGTGTCACTACCTAACCAAGGCACTCTTCATGTTTCATTTATCTTTTGACTGTAATTGAATGGTTGAAAAGCAAAAAAATGTCGACAAATTCCAGCTGTACTGAGATCTGTTTCTTTCTCTGCTACCACGGCCCATCATTAGATAGTTTCCCTCTCTGTACAGAAGGTCAGAGAGTATAAATATAAATTGCATTTTGCATTACTTCTAGATGAGTGAAGCTGTCAAAGCAATAATATAAGCTTTCAGTCCCACATTCTACCACTTCTTTCCCATTTTTTGGCCAGGAGGTCATGTGCAAATTGAACGTGACAGCCCAGACGACATGTCCAACAGACTCATATTGTTAGACTGTTCTGCCACAGCACTCATCACAACATTAAACCCACATTGGACTTGGAGCTCTTCAGTAGCTGCTAACAGTAGCTCAGGCTTCTTGCAAATAAAGTTTGTGTCCACATCAAGCTTCTATAAGAATAACAACTCTTTTGGAAGGTCTCGTCAAAAATGGAGAAAACAGGAAAAAAACTCACAGGCAAACCTGAAAGAGCTGATCATAGGAATGCAAACTTTTAGCTGTTTGAAAGCTGGATACATTTATGGTGTGCGTGTGTATGTGTGTACTTTTCACTTCTGCAAAATCTTGCTCCTCCATGAAGTTTAGGTGAACACTCTATTATTTTTTAAGAACCTATAATTCAGTATTTAATGGGGTTTTTTGCTACCAACATTCAAAAGATGGGGAACAATCCCTTAATTGTCCACCTCTTTTTGTGCAAACAAAGTTAGCTTCATGTCTCTTGGATAGAACACTGTGTATGCCAGTTAACAGCACTGACGATTTGGAGATAAGTGTGTATTTATAGCACTAAAATCTGCAAGGGCAGTCTCCACTAGCAGCTATTTAGATGATGTAGTCTAAATTAAATGGTGAAAATAAATGCTTCTGGATATTGTATTTTGTATTAACTCAGAGCAAAGGTTGCCTACAGAGCACCAAAAGGGTGAAAATGAGGTTGTTGTCTTCAGCTGGAGTAGAATCAGGTGTCGAAGTAGCCTTAAGAAAGCTCTTTGTGCTGTGTACAACGTCAGAGAAATGCTAATGCTCAATGGCAGTGAAACAAGATTGCTCTGGGGACAGAACACCAGATTTCAGGCCCTTCACCTTTAGGTATCTAAAAATGCAGCTCAGGTTGTGAACGACTGAAAATTCTTAGCATCTGGCAGCGGTCTGCTGGTCTATGCTAAAGAGCTGGTGGTCTTCGTCCAAATCTCAGCAGAAAGGAGTTCATGTTATAAATGACATTATCTGGCAAATCTTTGCGATAGTCTGAGCAGAAGGGCCAAGAACTAACTTGGCACAGAAACCTATGCTTTCTCTCATCTCAGAAATGTTCTCCCTAGATAAGGGCTGAGGCAAGCGTGTGGATCAAGAGAAGTCCCTGCCGCTCTTGCTCTACTAGCTTTCCATGAATTAACAAAGAACTTCATTTTCAAGGACTGTCAGCCTTTTTTGCTTTTTTTTTTTTTTTTCCCCTCCAGAAGGACTAAACTTAGAGTGAAGAGTTGGAGTCCCATCTGGTACAAATCGGTAGGGGCTTTGGAGGCTTCAGTAGAGCTACGCTGATTTACACCAGATGATGCTGTTAGAGGACTGAACTATCCAACAACAATTATAAAAAATGTCTTTGATTATGCTATTTATGTTTACATTGCAGAGATTTGCATGTAGCACAGTAGGGAGTATTTTATCTCTTCAAAACATTGCACCAGCGTAAATAATCCACCAACATTCAAATGAGCAAAGAAATACCCGCTTATTACCACAAGATGGACCAAAAAGGTTTTTCTTCACGTGTCTTTTCCAAACAGATTTGTCAATAAGCCTCAAATGCAAACTTCATTCTAAAGAAAGAAACATGGAAAAAGTGGGAAAAAAATGTTCTTTTCCAGGTGGTTCTATTATAGATTGCTCTGAGCAACAAGAGGGTCTTGATGCAACCAGATGATCCTGCACACAAGAGAGAAGAGAATGGGGGAACCAAGGGAAAGCAGGACATCAAAAATGCCACACTAAAGGCAGTACTGTACCTTGTCTGACAGTGTTCAAAGCAAGTTATCAAGGAATATGAACCACTTCAAATCCAGAGTAAATACCTGAAACAGTTGGACACAAACCTATCATAGGCAGAGACGGAGATAATTGTGTGAAAACAGGGAGATGTTCTGTTGAAGTACCAGCCTGGAATGGCACAACAGAAACTACCACTGGGAGAACTGCACTGACATTTAAGCTTTCAAAATAAAAAATGCTTAAAATATGCAGTAATATGTTGTACCTTTGACTCACAAGAGGAAAGGGAGATGAAAGCGCGGGTAATATTCCTTTGATGTTGGAACTACATACATAGGTCTCCTGCTTTGACTTCTGGGGTTTTTTTTCTATTTGCTAATTGTGCTTTGGTGGTGCTTCGAAGGCATTAAATTTCTCAAATTAAGGCAGGTTGCCCTACTCCAAATATAGCTTTCCTCTTGAGAACAAGGAAGAAAAGAGTTTCTGGCACTGTAAGTTTGGTGCCCAGCAGGGAACTGAAAGACGTGCAGACATCATTTTCGTGGCCTGAATCTTTCCATTCACCTTCGCGTCTTCCTTCGAACGCCCCAGATGCTGGTGACAGTCACACAGGTCTGGTGCAGCAGCACGGCCATGACCGCAAGGATAGCTCATCTCGCACACGTCCTTGGATGAATTCGCTCAGCCCCAGCTCAGAAAGCCCCTGGAGGTCACTGGGAGACTGGTGCATCCTTTTCATACCCAAAAGACTTCACTGCCTTTTGAAAGCAGCCTCTGCTCTTGCCAAGGGTGTTGAGGCAACAGCGGCAAGTTTAATCAAAACATGAAGAGGAAGCAGAGACTCAAACACTTGACAGCTCTGTGCTCTCAGCTGTTTCTTTTGCTGATCTCCAGAAGAAAAACCGGAGAGACCAACGTATTCCTCCATTTATACGCAGCAGAAGTCGATTTTGCCCCATATGGGAAACCACCCAGCATGGAACTCACCTGAGTGGTTTGGCAAGGACTCCAGTCTGTTGTCGTACACAAATCACATTGCCTCAGTTTCCCTATGAACAGAATGAGGATGTGATAATGATAATCTGCCTTCATTAGCTCTTCCAAGATGAAATGTGTCACATATATGGTCAGAATTATTAAACTGAATTTAATTGGCAAGGGCATGAGAAAAATTTATATCATAAAATGCTATCTTTGAAGAAGTGGACTTGATCCTAGCATGAGGATGCCATTTCGTGTGGCAAGCTCGGGATGGGGGAGGGAGAACCATCATACCCGATGCTTTGGGTCCTTTAGAGGGAGCCCAAGATGAGAAGTCATATAACGTATATGGTCAGGATCAGTAAGAGGCAGAAATCTGAGTTTAGTTTCTGGAGTGAACAAGGTGAACATGAGCTTCTCTATAAATCCTGTCTGCTCAAGGCAATGGAAGAACAGAAAGAAACAGGCCCAGGTTCTAGCAGAAGAATTTAACCAGGGGAGCACAGGCTTAATTGGGAGCTCTCAACACCAGTCAGATGGGATAACTCTGTAATTTTGTATCTTCATGGATCTGTTTTTCTCTAAAAGCAGATATCTCTATTCTGATGGCAGTTGGGGGGGGAACAATAAGCTACCGTCTCTAAAACCCAGACTTTAATCCTAGCAAACTAGCCAAACCTCCAGGCACACTGCTCACCAGAATTTCAGTGCAAGAGGAATCTGTCATGTTATCACTGTGAAATGGGGCCAAATTTTCAAAGCTGTCTCTGCAATGAGACTCAGAAATCCGGTACTAAGCCCTCAGAGGATTTGAATTCACAGTTTGGGTTTCCAACATGACAATAGGAAGTTTAACTCCAAACACAACCACCTTGCAGGAGTGCATGAAAAAAACAAAAGTGAAAAAAGCCTCTTTTTGTTTTCTGGGACAAGCATGAGGAAACTAAAGTGACAACTGTACTTTTGCTTTGCATGCAGGAAGGCTTCCTTTGATTTTTCATGAGAGCTTGGACACCTGGAAGCTGTGTTTATAGCAGCTAATCAGAAAAAGAGAGAAGTTTTTAAAACTTCTCCTGTTCTACGACCAATGGATGTAGCAATGAAGTCACCCAATATGTATTAATCTCATACTCCCGAAATTTATTCTGCTAATGATTGTAAAGCTCTCTCTAGATCCTTAGAGGGGATATAGACGTCCGAGATATCAGGGAGTGTAGTGATAGAACAAGGGCTAAGGTTTTAAGCTTAAAGAGGGTAGATTTAGATTAGACAGAAGGAGGAAATTCTTTACCATGAGGCTGGTGAGGCCCTGGCACAGGTTACCCAGAGAAGCTGTGGCTGCCCGCTCCCTGGGAGTGTTCAAGGCCAGGGTGGATGGGGCTTTGAGCCCCCTGGGCTGGTGGAAGGGGTACCCGCCCATGGCAGGGAGTTTGGAATGACGTGATCTTTAAGGTGCCTTCCAACCCAAACTATTCTATGATTCTATGATTCTGTGATTCTATGAAGATAAATCTGTTCTGAGAGTCTAAGTCCAGTCTTGTCTGTCAGCAGGGTGAGCAAAGGTAGAGCTGGGTCACTGCTTGCTTGCTGCGCTAGTGGAGGTGGCTGGGAGACTCTGCAGTGTACAGGGCTGTGTAGGACTAAACAGAATTGGGCACTTTTGATGTGGTTATAGAACGATCTTCCTTAGTGGCACCAGGCTGCCAGATACACTGAGCGCGCTTCTAAATCTGGTGTTTATTCTTCACTTGATTTTACTCTCCTTCATGATTTAACCAGGTGGGTAAGCACTGTTTCTCTTTCCAATTTTATCGTTAACAGGTTTTTGCCATGGCTCCCTTTCTTCTGCAGTTCACTCATTTTTACATTGGTAGCTGCTTTAATAATATTTGCTGCTAATATATCCCTTTCCTAAACCACATTCACCATACTTCCAGCAGTCCTTCAAGTGCCCTTGTCAAGGCTACTGTGTCAGCGGTTTTCAGCTTTTCTCCCTACCTACAAGAGGAGTTGGGATGATCCGCTACAGGTACTTGTGCCACACACTTCAAACACTCATTTCAGTGCACTTTCGAAACTGTCACACTAGTGCAGTCCCAAAGCAGAGTGTGTATTCGTACAGTGGATGCTGGGCGAGATGCTCTTCTGGGCTAAAGTGACAGAGCTGTGCAGTCTACTGTAGTTTAAGGTAATTTTTTGAGACTCATCTCTGCTTTCTGCTCGGCCTACATGGGCAGTTATTTGTGTGTTTACAGATATTTCATTGTTTGCTTGTGTATGAATTCATTACATGTATTTTCATGTTATGTGATAAAATACAACTAAAGCAGTTCTAAATTAATCAATCTGGAATCTTTTTTTTTCTCTTCTTTTTTCTCCTTGTGTCTTCCCTTTACTGCATGACTAATAGATTAACACTCAGGCAATCCATTTATGCTGCGGAGGAAACTTGTGTTCAAACCTGCTAGTTATCTTTCTATTTCACCCTGTGAATATCTTCACTGTGGGTCAATTTGTTATTTTTATATGAGGATCCCTGCCTCAACGGCTTTAACCAGAAAGTCATACCTAGATTTGAGAAGTCTTAAAGTTTAACTGAAATGGATGTAATTTATTTTAAAACATTTCTGTTTTCCAATGGAAGAAATACATGCCCACATGGGATTCAAGCTAAAAAGTCTCAGGCTCTCCTCTGCCAGCAGAGTTTGTTAGGGCTGGGGATTGGATGAGCTGACTGCAACCCCTTCCCTCTCCCAGGAGCAGCATCAGCCAGGAGGCAGTGCCCGAGGTGAGAGGAGAAATGGCCAAAGCTCCTCAGCCAGGGCGAACTGACCCTTCAACAAATTCACAGTCACTGCTTGCTTCCCATGTCACCTCCTCTAATGCACAATTTTACACTGTCCTTATTGGAGTCTTAATTTTTTTTTCATAGAAGAGCTGCAATCATTGGCATTATTTTCCGCAGCTCTAAGATCAGTAGCAAACACACACCATCACTTTCTTACCCCAAAGCATTTACTTTTCAGTTCGCCATTATCAGATATGCTATAATAAACTGGTGTTGTTACTGGGATGGTTGAGGGCCAGTAAAATATTTCTTAAATAAAATAATCCCTGATGTATAGGTGTGAGTGAGCAGGAATGGCCAACATTTTCAAAGACTCCTATTCACACCCATCATGGGGGCAACTCAAAACACCAGCCCAAGTTTTTATTTATGCATCAGGTCTGTGCTGAGCAAAGCAAGTGCTGAGAAGACGGGGTTGAAGAAACCAATCACTGCAAATATCTGTTGCTTTACAGACATTGTGTCAGCCAAGTTCTCGCTCTCCTGCTTTGCCACCCACCTCCGGCTGCTGCTTTGGCAGTGCCTGACATAACATAACCAGCTAAAACCAAACATGGCCATCCTGAAGGTTTGCACCATGGTTCACATCCTTGAAGGTGTTTAGGTGCCTACTCACTGCGATGTGGCAGGGTGGCTCTGTCCCACCCGGCTGAGTGACACCGCCATGCCCGAGGCCAGGCTCACCTGGCTCTGCAGGGCTCCCTGAGCAGGGGCACCAGGTGGTGCAAAGCCACCGGAGTGGATCCGGTGCCATCTGCCCTCCTGGCCATGAGCACAGAGGCTGTTGGATGCGCCAGCAAGTCCCGGCTGCCAGGGCAATCCCTCGATGCCGGTGACAGCTTGTAGGAGGGACAGGACTGTGTCCAGATGGCCCCAGATTTTGAGGAACTGCACGGAGAGATCAAGACTGAAGTCACCCTTCCCACATCAGCGGTGGGGGCCGAGAGCACTTTCTTCTCCTGTATTCCCCATATCATACTCCTGTCATCTGCCATCCCTGACAATATCATCGCTGACAATGCCACCCCATCCCCACACAGGCTGGCAGCCATCCCCGGCTCCCCCGGACCTGCACCGCCTGTCACCTTCCCTCCGCCGCCCTTCCGAGATCCAGCCCAGTCTGCAGTGTGCCCCTTCCTCCTCCTTTATGTGTCTTCTGCTTCACCGCAGCCTCCCATCTGTCACTCATCCCAAAACTAAGTGACAAATCACTTTTCTCAGCATCCTGTGCCTCTCTTCCAGACATCCTTTACGCTCCTTTTTTCCATCCTACAGCAAGGTCGTATTTCTTAACCTCTCTTCCCAGATGCCCAGATGCTTTCTTTTTTTTTTTAATATCATTCTTCCTTACTATAGCTCAGTTTCCTTTTTACCAGTGATGCCAGCTCGGATTCATCTGTTTAGTCCCATCTTCTGCAACTGCCCGTTTTTCCTCCATTCCCCCTCTCCTCCCTTCACGGCACTCCTTCAGCATAGGAGCGGCCAATAGCCCCTCTTTCTTATCACTAAAGAAATGTTCCTGAGGTGGGAACTCTAAAAAAAAAGTCAAGATCATAACAAATAGGTCAAGTGTAGCAGCCAATCTGTTTCATAGGTTGTCGTTTAGTTTAAATCAAGACTGGATGCAAAATATGTGACAACTGTGTGAGGTGACGGTGATGCACCCGTTCCTTCACCGTTTGAAATTTATCCTGTAAACACTTTCTGCTTCAAGGAGCACTTGCAGCAGTGTGGATGGACACCATTTAACAAGGCACATGTTATCATGCAAACAAAAACACCCAAGCAAATGAAAAAAGCCATTCTTATTTACCAAGATTTGCTTTCATTGGGGATAGATTTACCGGTAGGACTAAAGAGATTGCATCCATCTTCCATCACCAGCAAACAAACCATGGATTCATAAGAGAAGAAATGCAACCCCACCACTGTAGTGATGCTATTCAGGCCCATTTGTGAAGAAAACCTGCTCTGTGCTACAAAACCAGCCCTTCTTGTTGATTAATCTGATTGCTCCCAAAAATAAGTGTTCCTTCCTGACTCTTCTTTTGTCTGCCCCAGACACACCACGAGCTCTCACTTAACATCTCCCTCCCCTTCTCATCAGTCTCCTTCTTGTCACAGGTGGCCACTGATAATCACATGCCAGGAAACATCCTGACCCTTCTCCCGACGTTTCAAACAGGCCAGCTCTGGGTTTTTATCTTTTACTCTCATCACTGCACGTCGGCGGTGCCGTGCACCGGCTGACCGTCAGCTCGGTTTGCCTTGCCGCCCAGCTCGCCGGGAGCAGTGTCTTGTTGATTGGATTACGTCTGAGCAGCACTTTAGCTGTCTTAATATCAGGAAGTTCACCGGAGCCCCTCTGATTGCTACCCTGTGTCTGTCACTTCGAGAAGACCGCTGCTGTGTTTCTTCTGCACTATGAAATAATGACTAACTGGAGCTCTGAACCCTGATCAGCAAAAACCCTTCAGATATTTGCAAGTGTTCTGCCGTTTGCCTCTCCGCGTTCACCGCTCTTGGCTGAAAACCTCGCCGATCTTGGAGGGGAAGGAGAAATCATCCTAATGCAGCAGCCGGGGCCACAGCCCTTCTCTGAGCGCTGGTTCTGCAGCATAATCTGTCTGCAAAATGTGGAGAGGGGTCATGGAATATTTCTAAATGCTGTAGAGGAAAGAGCCACCCCCCTTTTCCTGGTTGTGATTTCCAGAGAGACACAGAAACCTCTTTTTCTGTTTCTCTGCATATCAACACATGTCTTAGCGTGGATACGCACAGACACATGTGTCTGTGAGGAGATGTGTTTAGGTTGCAAAGATTTAAGAGGCAGGAGCTAGACATGATGATCTCTTACCAGAATGATGATTTCTTACCAGAATTGAATGCTCCAGAGCAACACAAAAATATCAGAATCAATCAAACTATTTCTGGAGAAAATCTAAAAATGCTAGCGATAAGGGACACCCAAGGAAATGTTAATACTTTAATACCTAGGCCAACTCTTCTTATTCTATATAGGCTGGTGGTGCCCAGTCCACAGTCCTCTGATGTTTCCTGTGGCAAAGGAAAAAGAAAAAGATAAGTTGAAATTGAGACTGGCAGGCAGAGCGAAATAAAACATTACATGTGGCACGTTACGTGGGGTGTGTGAGTATTGTGTCAGGCCAATGACCCTGAGAGAGGCTCGTTCTGCTCGTTCACGTTCCTTCAGGCGATGGCTTTCAGCCTTCGGCCAGGAGAGACCTTGTGGTCCATGAGGCAACCTCCAAGTGACCGGGAGATATGACATCAACAGGCAGGTCTGTGGTCAGCGAGAAAAATGGCACAGGTCGGAAAAGTGAAACGGATTGAAAAATCCTGCCTTATGGGAAGGAATTTACTTAACCCTCTACTTTTAGCTCCATCGCTAAGCCAGGTCAGGATGAAGCTATCAGACAGGCTGCTAAAAATACACCCAGAGACAGAAATCTTCTAATGATGTAAAAACTTTCAGAGTGCGACCTAGGTTCAATAGATGAGACACTCAGCTGGCAAATCTACCGGTTACCCCCTTAGTTTTAAATGCAATCAGGGTGCCACAGTTAATAACTTGTCTCCTATGTTTTGTGGGGCACACAGATAAAGACCAGTTGGTGGGTCAGGAGCGGCTGCTTCAATCCCATCCTCACTGGGAGCCTCGGGAAGCTGAAGCCACTTGAATGCATCTGGGTGGCCACGCACAGAGCAAAGAGAAACCATATCTGCAAAGGCACCAGAGGATTCCTCTCCACTCCCTCTTCCTGGTCAGTGATGGAGCTGAGGAACAAAAGCAGAGCTGGTTTCATCTGCTGCAGACTGGTTGACATGAAAGTCGTGAAACCCATGACCATGATGGACCAGAGAGTGATACGCATCTGGGGTCTGCAAGGGAAGTAATTTTAACAGAATATATGAGAAAGGGGATAACCGCTCCCTTTGCCTCCAGCCTCCCCTTCTTTCCTTTTGGATACATCTATTAGAAGTGAAAGGTGTTCTATGCATATACATAGATGCTTGGCTGGCATAAACCATCACAGGACTTTTGAGAAACATATGATAGTCTTCAGGACCTAGCTGTCAAGCTCTTTGTAACGCATTCAAGGCAACACCTCACACAAACCTTTCTCTAAGTGGAGACTCAGATACATTCAGATGAATGAAAATCAGGTTGAAGAGCCATCAGCAAAGGCAAGCAACAAGAGGAGCAAATGACGAAATTACTGATCTTGGGGCAGGTATCCCCTGGAGAAATGCTGGACTCACCAAGAGCGTCCTTTCAAAGGTTTATTATGTGCAAGGGAAGGCTCTCACCTCTGTAGTACCGGTTCTGTCATAGATTAACAGTCTCTTTCCATAGCAACACCTGAGCCTTCCCTCCTCCGGCTGTGATTATACATACATATATACATGTACATATGCATATAGAACATATTCCCTGTCTAGGGAAAGGACGGACAGCTGACAATTTTCTGTGGCATCAGCACAACTTAACGAAAGGAAGGCTTAAAAAATATAGAGCGGGGGTACTACTTCTAAAATAAGAAATATGGGAAGTCACACGGTCTGCAACTGTGTCAACAGCACAACAAGCTGCTGTCAGTAGCTCCAGACAGGATCCTGCTTCCAGAAGAGATTGTTCTACAACAAGTGTTAAATAAACGTGGGGTGACGGCACTTTGGAAACTGGCCACTGCTGGGGCAGCTGCAAGGACCTTGCGGGGACTGTCCAGGAGCAGGCAGTTGTCACCTCGGAGGCCACAGTCCTCTCGCAGGCAATACTATAAAGTTCGTCTGCGAGTGCCTGGCTAACATCCCAGCTGTACTTACACCATCTCTGGTAGCTGCTTTTGAGAACAAAAGCAGATATTTTGTGTTAGAAGCTGAAAAGTCTTTCACAGCGCTGTTCAGCCCATGGTATGCAAAACGGGTTGGGTAGATCTCAGCCTCCTGACATCTCCTGCCAGGAGGAAAGTACAAGTAAAAGCAAAAGAGAGATGCACCTAGAAAAAAAGGTAGTACCTGGGAATGGAGTAAATAGAAGCTGGAGAGGAATTTCTTCCCTGAGAGGACTCCAGAAGTAATATTGTATATACAGGAAAAATAAATTTGCACAAAGAACTGAAGCATTCTGCCTTCAAGAACAGAATCTGTGCACAAGCCAAACCTATATCCACAGGGAAAAAGGTGATCAGGTCCAGGAAGGTACCATAAACCCATTTAGAGCCCGTACAAAGCTGTTAATAAAAATCCCACGAACCAGGGGATAACATCTCTTGATAAAGTAGTGAGCTCATGGCTGGACCACCCAGCACCGGGCCATAGGCTGCTGCAGGTGATGGGTGATGCTGAGATCTTCTCGGTACGAGAAAGAACAAGCCCTGCATGCCTGGTCCAGCACAGAGTGTGGGCAAGGAGGTTTGGAGGAGGTGAATCCTACAGGACAAGCTCAGGGTAAAAGCAGATCCCCCTGGCCATGCTGACAGAGAGAACAAAATAGACTTTTAGCACTGGTAGAGCTGCTGAATTAAAAAACAATAGCTTGCACAGGAGGACATCATTGTGTTTAAGAAATCCAGCATAGAATGGATCCACAGCCTAGAGATAAGGGAACCTGCAGGTAAATTGAAGGCTGGCAATGACCCAAAACCGCTGAAGAGTGCACTGAAAAGCATCGAGTGCGTGCTACTGATACTCCAGTGCTCTGATGTGAAGAAAAGGTATTATCTGGGGAAAAAAAAATCGTTCCTAGGGGCCAATAGATTAGGTAGCGTGTTTGTTCCAGCTGTGAGGAGCAGGAGGCAGCCTATCAACATACCCAAATATCTTAGCATCTCTCGTTAGAGCTGTAGAATTTTTGTTCTTTTTTTCCTCTGATGAAACAGATGTCCAATTCATTGGCTCAGAAACGTCGCGTTTCATCCCCGAAGATCTGCGCTCCTCACCCTGGGGCAGTCCCCTGCTAAGGCTGGCCGGCAGCTCAGGGCCCTGCGAGCTCGGGGGCCTGGGGGCCATCGGTCGGTCGGGATTCCTGGGTTCACGGCCCCAGACCAAAGCCGACAGACGCGATTCAGGGGAGGCTGAAACAAAGGGGTTCAAAATTCCCAATTTGTTAACCTCATGGACCCTCCAAGGCTGCTCACCGCCACAGGAGTTAAAAAGGACCGGGAGAGGGGGGGAAAAAAAATAAAAAGACAGTGCATTCCTTGCTTGATATTGTTATTCTGGGGCCAGCGTGGGCTGGGGACCACTGGGGCAGAACAAAGAGTCGACGCAGACGTCAGTGCGCTCAGACGGAGGGTCCCGCTTGCTGCAAGAGCCAAAAACTTTTGACTTTTTAATCCCAAACTCAGCCAGAAGGTTATTAGACCAGTGACTGCTGGGCCTAAACCAACAGCAAGCCCCTGACTGGCAATTTCTACAGATTATGCTAATAAAATACAGGACTGCTTTGAGGCAGTTTCTGCGCTTGCCGTACACCAACCGTCCCGGAGAACCACATGTGACGCTTTCCTAGTGCCGTTCCTCTGGTGTTCGTGTGCATCTCTGATGAAATACGGTCCCACCAAAGTCACAGGCAGATTACGTCCAGCTGTGCTTGAGTAATACAGATACGCTCACTCCTAGGTATAAAAAGCTGCTTCCAAATCTAATGAAAACTGACGCAACTCCCAGGCAAAGACAACTTCTTTAAAGAAGTCTAAAAGAGTGAAAGCCAGGAAGGAACTGTTAGCGACAGAGTTTGATGTCACAGAACTCTCAGCGGATGGGCCGTATCCTTGCCCGGTGTTTACACCAAGCGTTGAACCTTGTGGCTGAATTAAGGGTTAGCTTCTAGCAGGAGATTCAAACCTGATGTTGAAGACTGAAGCCATAAAAGACTCACCAGGTCCTTCAAAATAACAGTTCAAGATATATTTTTCACCTTTAAAATTCTGCTAATTATGACACTTTTAAAACTTGATACTTGAAACCCAGGAGGTCAGATGACAGTCCCTGTGTCTAGCTGCTGTTCTGACCCAGCGTCTCCTCTCCGCGAGCCGCCTCGCAGACACACCTACTCCCTCTGCACTGGTCAGATATTTTTATGTTCTTTCTTAGTAGCAAGATGTGAATCAGTGGCCGTAGGTAAAAGTCAGGAAAGCGGGAGAGATTCCCAGATAATAACCTTAGAAGGCAAAGTTGCTTTTTAATTCTCTAAGATTTTATCTTTTTTATACAATTTATTGTACTGAAAAGAGGAAAGATTTTCCCACCTGGGGGTCAGCAAACTTTCCTGGGGTCCACATCAAGCTGATTTGTTCCCCCTTGGAGAAGATTTCTTTACAGGGAAGACTACGTCCAGATTTACAGTAGGGTAAATGAGAACAGAATTAGATTTCTCACGAGAGCAAAACAAGCTTTGGCTAATTGCTGGATTTGTCTTCAGCCCAGTCAAATGGACAAAGTTCCAATCAGAAAGCGACTTTAATACTCTTTACCGATACCCACCACAACTATTAGTTAGAATCACCTCCACTTAGAGCAGAAGAAACTACTAGTTGGAAAGCGAGAGCTTCTAGCGACGGTGCCGGGGAGATGCTATGACGATACGCCGCACCCCGCAGCAAAGGCAAAAAAAATTGGTGCCCACGCCCATAAGATGGGACTGGGTGTCAGCACCGTGCAGGGCCCAGAGACGAGGTGCGGGTGTAAATCAGCTTCGTGCCGTGTGCGGGCACAGCGCAGCGCAGGGCTCGCAGCAGCCTGGGGGGGGAGAAACCCCCCCAGCCTGGCCCTAAAACCAGGCTGAACCGCGCCGGAGCGTGCGGGGAGGCTGCGGGAGGGAGCACCGCTGCCCGCCGGCCCCTCCGCGCCCCTCCGCGTAACCCTCGGGGCTGGGAGGCGGTGAGGAGGGCGGCGGGCGGGATGCGGTGGGGATGCGGGACCCCCCGGCCTCGGAGCTGCGGCACGGCCTAAGAGTGCAATTAGCATTATCTTGATGAATTTCTGGGCAGCGAGTCCTTGCCGTGCCTTTCAGAAGTCGCGGGGCACTCTGTCCCCATCTGTTCCTTTATGATTATTACTTCATTTTTTTATTATGTTTTTTTAATAGTAATCGTTGACCTAATATCTGCTGTTGGTGGAAAGGGGGGGAAGATGTGGCTCCTGCAACATCAATCAAAACTCTTCCTCAGACCCTCCCCGCACCGACACTTGCTGTCTCCCAGCGGCGCTGGCAAGATGTTGTTAGCCAAATACATGATGCTATTAATGAGCACTTATATTTGCTAAGGAATGCAAATTCTTTCTCTCGGTGTATTATTAGCTGTATCAGAATGTTTGTCCTTTCAGTCCTCTTTGAAGTTGAAGGAGGAAAGGCTGTTATGTGGCACTGAGAAGGAAAAAAAAGAGAGAGGGAGAGGAAAAAAACACTTCTAACTCCTCCGGGTTTTTATTTGTTCTCTTGCCAAAAACGCCAAAGGTAGCAAGAGTTACAGATATTATTTAAAATGTGTGTTTTTTTGCTCCAAATTAGATAGATTTTTTTCCAACTGATCGTTCCTTTTTCATAATAACGGGATCTGATGAACAGCCTGCTTTGAATTTACTTGATAAAATAATCTCTCTGATGCTCGAGAGAATCTATTACGAGCTGGAAGGGAACAAATCCAATTGCCTCCCCGCACATCAGAGCGGTGCTTTGCGGCGCTCTCGGCGATAAACGCTCCAGCCGTCTGCTGGGGGTCCCGCTCGGGCTCCCCGTGGCCGTGGGGCTGAGCCCCCCCACACACACCCCACAGCCCGGGGGGGTGTCCCCGGGGGTCGCTCGGGGCTCGGAGGGGCCG
>Ga0181612_154672_pt1 | contig 18341 bp, 7 predicted proteins | sample HoacroProtozoa21_FD_119630 | JGI IMG/M metagenome (GOLD analysis project Ga0181612, IMG submission 119630) | Hoatzin crop microbial communities from Cojedes, Venezuel. Combined Assembly of Gp0051906, Gp0051904, Gp0051908
AGAAAAAAACCTCCACAGGAAACTTCTGAACTGGGTCCTACTTCTTAAACAGTACAAGCAGTCTGCAGGTTTTTTTGTCCATTAAAAAATCCTGGGTATTCCCCCTACATAAGGGGGGGGGGGGGGAGGGAGGAGGGAAATCCTTACCTGGAAATCACCTTCTGTGCAATTACCTGATAAGCTGTCAAATGAAGCAAGGCTTCATTACTTCTGTGGGGAAGATTTTCATGTGAAAATAGCTCTCCTCACAAGGGGTTGCCAATTTTGTTATTAATGCCTATTCCCTCACATTCTTTTCTTTTGACTATTGCACAGTAACTACTCCAGTGGAGCAGGTCTTGCCCAAGGGAGAAGAGCTGGTGGATTCGAGGGGGTGGCGGGGATAGCGGTGGGTGTGGAGTCAGGTCATCCGTTACCCACCAGGTCTACCCAGGAACAATAACAGCACAACTTGCAGAATGCAATCAAGCACATTCTTCTCCAGGGTGATTAAAGAAATATTCGATTTGATGCAACTGAGGTACAAAAGCTCTCTGTATCTTTCTTCTGCCAAGCATGGAAGAATGCCTTGCTTTAAATGATTTACAAAAATTCCTGTATGCCAAAGACGTATCATTTACACGGAATCCAGGCAGCTCCACGCAATCGCTCCTTACACATAATTGCACTAAAAATAATGGGGCAGAAGGGTAGGGGAGGGAACCTAAATGGAGTAAGTCAGCTTATCAGTGATCAAGGTTTATTTTACTTCTCCCGAAGGAAACCTATAGAGGTGTGCTAGGAATCCTTTTTTCTCTACTAACGGGAAAAATCTGAAATGAAGAATAAAAAAAAAAAAATTAATTCTGATTTTGTAACTGCACCCAGTTTAAAATCTGCAAATAATACAAAATGGATATCAAGCCACTTCTAATTAAATAAGACAAGGTGGAAATGGCAATGGGTGAAAAATTCAAGGAAGGTGTGAGTTTGTTTTCCTTTCCTTGTTTCTCTGAGGCTTCTGCTCCCAAAGATCTCTAGCAACAGTACAAATCTCTGTTTCTTCAAAGCATTGTTAAACGTCCAACAGGAGAAAATAACATTGTACATCACTTAACAGCAGTTGTGCCCTAACAAATTCAAAATCAATTAAGTTTCACATAAATTTTAGCAGTTATTTGTGGTGCTAATTTGAGTTGTCTTGGATAATTAGAGGATCTGTATCTCCATCATTATAAAAAAATTACTTTTGGTAGGATTTGCACAGAGGTACTGACAGCATTAAAATCACAGCGATTTTAATAAAAGCCAGATTGTGTCTAGCTCTAATACTCCAAATCTTTAATGAAGTTATCCCACAGTATCCACAGAAGATAATTAAGCACCTTTATCCCCATTTTCTATCAGTAGGGAACTGAAGCTCAGCAGTAACATGGTTTAGATGCTCAGACACATAAGAACCTTGCTTACCTCCACTTCTAACACACATTTGGAAAAAAACCAACACAACCACCTGGATGGTGACAGAGAAAACAGTTCAGACTCTTCCTGGAGAGGGCCTGAGCTCCTGACACCTATATACCTGTGAGCCGGTCTCTGTCTTAATGAACTGCAAAGTTTCTAGGGCTGGCCTGGCTTATTCAGGGACAATTCACAGACACAAGCCATAAGTAAGCTATAAAAAATGGTGGTGGGGAAAAATAAAGAGACTACTGAAGATTTACCTGCAGCAGGGGAAGGAACTTGCCTGAGGAGGGTTATTGTTTCAGAATTGTTTGATGAAATAATAAACAAAATACTGCACTACTAATAACTTCTGTAGAACCCTGATGCCTTGCAATGCAGAGCAGTACGCGTACTCCCTGTCCGGAAAGGACTTCCTGCGTAGTTTCAATCTGAAAAAACACGCACTCATTTGTCAATGACAAAAAGCTAGAAGGCAATTTCTTGGCCTTAGTGCCTTCTCTTGAGCAGAATAGTCCCATCTATGTTTAAGGTATCTAAGGAGATTCAAATGGTTTAAACACTCAGGCTTCTTTTCTAAATGGAATTAAAACTGCTCTAAACCAATATTGCAAAGGAGAAAGGTCAAGGATTTATTTATATAATACAAGGATATAATGCAATAACCGGCCGTTTGAGACACGTAAGTAAAAGCTCAGGGACAAAGCTGCAGACAGGATGCCAGCAGTGCACAGGGAATTAGCCATGCAACTCCATCTCGCTAATTACAGATACGCACATTTGAATCACCATGCATCATGATGAAAATGTACCAAACGTTAACTCTGATTCATACATTACCATTAAAAGTGCAGTGAAAGGTGAAAGAGGATGGTACTCTTCCAGCACCATTAGGTAACCATGGCCGTGTGTTCTTCCTATGTCCAATCTGAAATGAAAGAACAGCCATGGAACAACTTGGTAGGAAGTAATCTTCATAATCTCCTGAAAGTGCCATTTTTTATAAGGTTACTATATAAGGAATAAGTATTCCCATACCAACTGTCAGGCACCAATATAATATTTTTCTATGAAACCCTAACAAAAAGTAAATATTGTTACACCTTGCAAGAGCTCCAAAAGCACATGCTGTATCATCATATCTGTCAGAGACAAAAGGAGATTTATAAGCTCAGAAACAGCTTGAAAATTTCAATTCCTAAATCCTGTCTTTGTGCAAAGTACGTTACTTGCTTAACGTGGGGCATACCCTGCAACTCTACTCCCAGTCAAGTACCTCTACAACTTCTTGGAGCCCACCATGTAAGTTTTGGGTACAAGTGTACATCTTAGTTTTGTGCCAAACATTTTCTTATTATGTTTTTGTCCAAAAAAATCAAACACACACAGTTTCAGCAACAATAATGTAGAGCACAGAAAAAACATATCACTTCCCTGACATATTAGCAGTATGTATAAAGGGCAAATTACTCTACTCATCAGGACCAATTGCACTCGTAAATGTTCATGTGCAACTGCTATTGACATCAGTAGAGGAGGTGTGCGTGTGAAAAGCTGAACTTGACCACTGAAAACCCAAGTGTTTGGATTCAGTCAGGGAGCAAGGAACTATTTTCAAAATTTGACACAAAGCTCCTTCTGCGTATGAGGTCTGCAGCGGGTTCTCATAGTCAAACTGAGATGTTCATGAGGTAACAAAAAATTACTCAAAGAATGGAAATGGAACACACATCACATTTGAAATTATACACATTTGATTGAAATCTCCCTGACAACATCAAAATTTAATTGATTTGGTTGGGTCTGCTGTAGATGCTATATTTTCTTTTTTTTTTTTTTTTAATGGGAGTATCACATCATATTCAAATGTTGACTTTCAGGTTGTGCAAGACTGCCACAAAGACAAAAATCCGTCTTATTTTAACAGAATGTACCGAAGGCTTCACTGCATTATTCTAAGAGCCGGTTGATATTTGACTTTGTCCTCATGACATCTGTAGCTAACACAAAACTGGAGCCCTTATCAAGGGCTTTAAAATAAAGTTCACCAGCATTCACTGCCAGGTAGCCTTCTGCAAACGTTTTCCACACACTTTCTGCCCTAGATTAGGAAAACGCAGCTCTCTGTGTAGTCTCTGATGGAAAAAAATCCATCAAAGCTCTTCTGGTGACCAGCTGTACCCTATTTTCTCAGGAGCAGTGCTTCACTGGCAGAGAACAATGACTGATGTTCTTCACCTCAAGTGAACTGTACTCCATAGGCCAGGAGAAAACCACACCAAGAATCTGCTATTCAGCTGCACTGTTTTACAGGTGAAATCACCGATTATGTCTCATGTTCACCCACTCATAGATTCTTGAAGGAAGCTGTGCTTGGAAAAGGAACTCTGCCTACTCCTTGTCATCACCGGACTCCAGAAAGATACAGGTAAAATATACACTATTTGTAGGCTTTGCCCAGCTCTCAGGGCAAGAGGGTCCCTCTCTCACACAGGACAGCACATGAGCCTTCTCCCAATATCTAAAAGCGCTAAGGTACCTGTAGCTACCTCTTGCAACTACTGGTGCTTCACAGCTAGTGACAATGAAAATGGGGGAAAGCTTTCTGCTCTGTTCTGCTTCTTTGCCTTTGTAACAACAAAAAAAAAATCAGACAACATTAAGGATGTCATTCACTGATGTTTCTATAGCATAGTATTTGATATATAAATTTCAATACATAAATTTGGATAAAGTACTTTAATACCAAGACTTACTTTTTTGTTTATGAACATGAAACTGATGTCTTCAGGAATGGAAGATGGTGTTTTACCTTTGATGCTTTATCAGTCTTTGCTAAGCTGACAACACAGCTCCAAATTACCAACTGGACTATAAAGTTTTCAGTCACTACTACTATTTCATTATAATCTCACCTTTAAGATGTAAAGGCCTTAAATTATGGTACAGAAAGTGATTAACATGATAGTTGTGACATCTGTGTTAAGGATATAGTGATTTTTTTACATTACAGTTCAATTCCTCAGGATGAGAACACACTCGGCTTCCTGAGTTTTTGGCAGATGAAGATGTAGAGAGTGCAGCAGAGGTTGGCTAGCACCCAATTAGAGCTGTCCTTTAATTTCTATAATCTCCTGTCTCAGCCTGGTTAGGACAGTCTCTCATTAAAGACTAAAGTCTACCCTTAAATCACTATCTTTCACTATCTGCTCGTGTGGACTAAACCATGCTCAAGAAAAGTGCCCTGCAGCCCTGATCAATGTAAAGGGCAAAACCTTTCCAAACTAAGAGGACACAGTGCTCTAAGTTTGGTTCATCTAAACAAAACAGGGAGGTAAAGCACAGGTTTCTGACCATGCTCTGAAAGGCGTTTCAGCCAGTTTTCCATCTGGTTATCTAAACGCGAGCAATCACACAGATTTCAAACAAGTGGTCTCTAATGAGCTTGGTGACATTGCTACACACGTAAATGATCCTTTAAGAGGAAATAAAGGTATAACGGCTGGATTGGGATTGATGGATTTGCTGTATGCTTGTGCTCAAACAACAGAGAGGGACAGGAGAAGAAAGTGAACGCATGGAAACACACAGCCTCAAAAAGAAGGGGATGTAAAAGGAAAATGTAAAACAAAAGAGTTTTTATCATTGCTCAAGACCAAAATAGTCAAATGTTTCATGCATGACAAAGACTTAAGCACAACATTGACAGAGTAAATTATTATTCCAGCTCTGCAGAGAGAAATCCAGTCCCAGAATACAACTGCCTAAGAAGTGGGAAGCCCCCAGGGACTCGACATTCCCTAACTCAATACCAGTCTTGTGCATTTTGATGTTTCATGGGGTGGGACTCCTGTCCGCATGATAGCAAGAACAAAGGTCCTTGTGTTTGCTTTAGGCCTCCGACTGCTATTGTAATACATAATAACCTAAATATTGCTTACGTTCTTTCAGCAGTACACAGCAAATCTAGAAAATTAACAATCCTGACTGAGGGTCCAGTGTGTCCTAACCCACAATTCCCCCATCCTCCTTGAACAGCCATTCCAAAGGAAGAAGAAACAGAAGTGGGAGCAGAAAGCAATGACAGAAGAAGGGAATGGACAGAACTTCACATGGACCTGTCTCCACAGGAAGATTTCTGCTGCCCTCAGGCATGAAACTGCTGGAACAGAAGGAGTCATAAAAACCAACCAGCCAACACCACAAATCAAACTGCATTAAGAAGCTCATTCCTGAAGAACAGGGATGAATGCAGCACAACCAAGTAGAAAAAAAGGTGACACCAACATCTTGCTTAAATGAATATATCAACTAAACTTTTTTTTTGTTACCATAAAAAAAAAATCTAATGAAATACAATGTGGAAAATAATTCAAGAGCTTATTGACAGGGAGGAGAAAAAGCTACTGCATTCTAAGGGTGTTTTATTACCACCTGCTTTTGAATTGTAAACCAGTGAGCTCAAGCGTATCTAAAGCAAGACTATTGCAAGAGGTATTCCTGCTATCTGATGCCTTGGAAGAATAGGGAAGACTCTTTCTGAAATGTCTCTAACTACATCTTAGGAAGTTGCTGCAAGCAGGCACATAGTTGCTTGGAGGCCACTAGAAATGAGATTAATATCACCATGCTGAGACACACAGAGGTCATAGCCAGGTACCCCAAAGCGCATTTGCACTCTGCAACATTTGGTCGACAGATATGCAACTGAAAGCTTCTGCTACAAGCACAGAGTGTGCAATCGTACTCTCCCTGAGTAACCATTTACAAAATGAACAGTCTGCTCTTACAGAGGGCAAAACTCTGTCCTTCTTGAAATCAGCTGCATAAATCCTATTGACTTTTGGAAGTCTCCATTTTCAGCTAGTAACACATCATCGTACAGCACCAAAACCATGGCTGTGTAGATATGATGAATGAAGAGGGAGAGATCTCTTGAGTATTGTCATTCTCTGTAGAGAATGCTAACCTTTCCAGAGCTAGAGCCTTTTGAAGGAGTGGCAATTTAGCTTTCTGGCTTCTGCTCCCAGCTCCCCCAAAACCTATCTGGCCATGGTTTTGGTTAGTTATTGCAGGTGCTGGAGACCTGTTCTTTCTCCTGGGGATGCGCGATCACTCCAGCTTTGCTCCATACAACGTGATTTTACTCATCCCCTTCCAGCTTCCCACCTTTCTGTATCCCTCGTTTCCTTGTGTATGTATCCATCGCTCAGCCAATCCACCAAGCCTCAAATTTCTTCTAACACAAGCTGTACGACAGCATCCACTAGGCTTTTGTACAGGTAAAATATAAATATGGGATTGCTTCTCCATGCTGCATTCACATCAGAGGTTACAATTTCACCTGGTTTGGATCTGCCCAAGGACTGAATCTGTCCTTCAGCTGCTTAAGTTTATGCAACACTACTCCCTGTGAGCCAGAAGTATGTGTCAGGGTTGAGAAGAACATAAGTGATAGTGGGGCCATTCATTCTTCTTGGGAAGAGAGCAGCTGGTGGCCATGCTAGAGGTGTACAGCCATGGCTACACAGAAGCAAGCCAGATTGGCCATGACGGAAAGCAGCCACCACTGACAGGTTGCTTGGTGGCCTAATGAGGTGGTCTGCTTGTTCCCCGATGCAGCAGACAGGTGTCTAACCTCATGTAAAGCCGTCAACACAATTGGAAGTAATTCAAGTTCTTGCCAGGCTCAGCCAGGAAAGCAAGGAGGAAAAGAGCACGGGTGAATGACCGCCGGGGATCAGGCACGGTCCCCTCAGGGTTGGGGTGTGCTGGTGGCAGGGTGCGGAGGTTTGCAATGCCACTGACTGCTCCGGGCTACCCCTCCAAGGCAGGCTGCATGCCCTGCCATTGCCAATCAGCCGTAACCACTAAGAGTTATTAAAATAAACCCCAGCAAAAGTTTGCTGACATCTCAGATTATATAAAGGGCCAGTTTTAGACATCAGCATTGCCTCTGTGTTGTTAAACACTCCCTTCCACCCTTCTTACTCCATTTCTCATCAGTGGCGGTAGCTCAGGTCTCATAATAGAAAGTCCCATGATTCTCCTGGTCTCCTCACCACACACAGAGCAGGAATTTGGAGCAGTGTTATTGTTTGGGGTACTTCAGGACTCAATGTTCTCCTGAAATGGTTTTTTTTCTTTTAAAAGTATTGTTATTTAACAGTTTGGTTAAAAATAATACTGAAGTGTGAGAAGGGGTACTTGTGACACACCAACCTGACCTACTAATTTAAATTCCCAAACGCTCTAACACATAGCCCCTGAAATGGAGGACATTTAATAACTGTATTTGCTAAGGACATGTGGAGGGGTATTCTTCTTGGACCAAATCTTGATACAGCTAACTTTCCAGAACATCCTTTCATCCCCAGGTCGCAGCAGGGCTAAGGTGCAAGCCTCGTCATCTCCTCAAAGCCTCAGATTAGTACTGCTCTGAGTTATTGTGGACAGCAGACTGGCGATCCAGGACAAGGCACTTCACCCAGCACACGGGTGAGTCTCTTCAGCATGCTACTCTGTCCCCTATGAGCAAGGAAAGGCTGAGCTGAACCAGGATGCTCATGCCAGCAATGGGACAACTGAAGCTTTTGGTGAGGGCTATTGTCTGCACAGAAATGATGAAACTACCATTCTAGGTGTCTGCCCAGGCTCAACACATCCAGCAGTCTCCAAGATCAGTGCGTTTGCTCTGAGCACATAGCATGTTTTCCTGCTGCAGTTATCTAGCACTCCACAAAATTGAAATAAACCAAGAAAACCCTTCCTGAATTTTCTGTAACTGAAGATTTCTTAACAATCAATACACTACATTGGTGCCCAGCCTCCTTTTCTTAAGTGTTTATGTATTTCACCTGCTGAATACAACAGTCCCTTAACTGGGGGACAACATGACCTTATCACTAAGATTTTGGCTTAGAAATCATCAAAAATGAGAGGAGAAGCCACAGTCTCCCATGCTCACTCTTCTTCCTTCAGTAATTGCTAATGCAGCTGATGCTCTGACAGATTTCAGTTCTCCGTGTCTGTTTGCTCCCCAACTCAGACATTTTCTTTTAGCCGTAAGAGGTTACTGTATTTTGAGGTTGCTCCAGCATGGAAGGAGCAGTTGGGCAGCCTTGGTGACAACAATGAGACTGCAGGCCTGGGGAGGCCAGGAGTCCCAAAATAGGACTGGTAGGCAACAGAGAAAGAGGAGCGAGCAGCTCAGAAGTAGGGACTGAAAAGTGAGCATAGACTGGCTCCACCACATCCCAGGATTATTAAAAGGACAGAAAGAATTACCAAACAGAAAACAGCAATTAAATTAGCCTTTGGGAATAAACGGTGGCAAAAAAGTTTCTCTAAGCACTGGAAGAAGAGACAAAATCACTATTTTACAGTGTGTGCATGGTCGAGGCAACTGAACTCTGAAGACTCTGAAGACTCTGAAGGACTAGCACAGGAAAGCAGAGACTATGGTCTGGAGAAAAGACACACAAAAGAAGATCTGATTAATCTTGAGGGTAGAGCTGTCTGAAATTCAGTCCATGGGGTGTTTGGAATAAAATTATCATCATTCTGTTTTGGAGAAAGGATTAGAAATTACAGTGCTCTTCATAGGCAGGAAAGAGAAAAACACATCAAAACAATATTAAGTTTTTCCAAATCAGGCAACAGCTGAGATTCCCATTTCTTGGTCCCTCAAGCTGCCAGGCACTCATTTTTCCTTTGGCTCCAGTAACCTGAGAGGCAGCCAGGTGTCCCCAAGCCTGTTCCCAGGCTGGCAGGAGGGTGCAGCAGAGGTTGCCAGACCACTGGCTTCTCCACAAGGAAACCATGGAGCTGGGTACCCTCAACGCAGGCAGCTGCTGGAACACGTCTGTGCTAAACCTGCAGACACCCGAGCCAGGAGCAGCTTGAATGGCTGGGAGGCACTGAGCCAGCAGACCCTAGAATCCTGAACTCCCCGAGAGCTTGCCAAGCAGCTTGGCAGGAATCAGGCAAAGGGCCAGTGCTTCAGCACAAGTCAGCAGTAACTTCTCTGCTTTGGTATCAGCTAGTCAACCTTCCCCTAAAGATACTCCTTTATCACTCCTCCCGTGAAGCTGCACACATGGCCACTGGGGTGGTCCCACACCCCACTCTCTACCAGCACTCACAGCTGGGTGCAGCAGTCTGTTGTCTGGATGCGACCCCACCGTAGCCAGCGCATCTCCTGGTGTTGTACTTAGTCTCGTTTCATGGTTATTCCCTCCCTTCTTCCCCCAGTGCTGGATTTAATGCAGACTGGAGCAACTGTATTCCATTCTTCGTGCACTACTTGACTTGTGATCACTTTGCCTCCATCCTTAGACAACACATACAAATTTTATTAGGGACGTTTTATACTAGATAACTTTCCAGTTCTTGTAGGACCATTTACTGCTATAGGATATAGTTGCTACAAGTCCACACAACATCCTCAGGCAAAATACTCTGGTAAATGTTCACATTCTGGAAGATTTTATAGGATCTAAGATCCCAAGTGAGTCTTCTAGTACATTTTATTGATTTGTTTTGGCTGTATGTGAACAAAGAATTGAGGATCTATCCTGCAGCTTCATCTTAGAATGGTACTGTATTACAGAAAGGGAGACTTGTGCCTGGGTCAGGATTGGGCCTCCCATCCTAAAGCCAAGAGCAACAAAAGACTCAAATATGACGTTTACGTGAAAGAGTCATATGAAGAATGAGCTATGCTAAAATCCAACCTTGCATCTCCTCTTACAAGACACACACTCCCACTCACTTCCAGGAGCTTTGCTCCTACCTTGTTCCCAGAAGCTCAAAAAAAGAAAAGACAACAGGAGAGCTTTCACTGTTTTTTCATGAGATACTCTGCTTGCCTTTTTTTTTTGTAATCACAATGAATTTTCTTTTTCCCGGATTTCTCTAACCTTTTCCCTGCAGTGTGTCCATTTTAGCCAGCCTCCACTCTTCCCTCTAGTGCCTGACACTGCTCTCTTTGTCAGGGAAGGTGCAGGGAGTTCAAGTTTTCCCCTCTCCATTTCTCTTTGGACCTGACACTTCTTCTGACCCCTGCTCAGCCTTTGCTTTGAAGTGCTTTTTCTGCTCTCTGCTTTCCCACCGGATCATGTTAACCCTCCTCCTTTCCCCACTCCATCAGTTGGCTTCAATAAGTGAGAGGAGCTCACTGGAACCTCCTCTTTTGTCTTATCAGCGTGCTTTCACTTCTTATAAATTCCTACCCACCTTCTACATAAAACAGTTTGGCAAAAGGTGACCGCGTCAGAGGCCTGGAAACACTGCTAAACATCACACAGGGAACACCGCTAGCTGTGTGAGACAAGCCGGTCACCTAGGTCTCACATTTGACCCATGCAACGTCACAGTGATGGCTAAAAGCAAGCAGCCACATGCTTCCCACTCCCCAAGACAACTGTATTTAAGCGTCCTTTTTGCTGTGTGCTGCAAACAACGTTACCCTTGCATGGCTCCACACACCTTTGCTCTCACTTTACTGCGATTTTAATAGAAAAAAAACCCACAAGTTTGCCTTAAATATAGATAACTGATTAGATTCAGTCTCCTTGGTGCTACAGCTCCCAGCTGATGGATGTTCAGGTCAAAGCAAGAAATGGCATCAGCACAAAAAGAACAGTTTGGCTCTCACTTATTAAAGACTCCTGAAAGCTTTCCAGATCTATAAATATTCACATTACTCCCACAGAGGGGCAGAAAGAGAATGATTTGTATTTTTCTAGCTAGTTCTGTTAACACATTCCCATTTTTCAGTGTTTCTTAGTTGGATAAATACCATGACAAACAGAGGAAACCCCTGTGAGAGAAAATACGTTTTAAAGTAAATTGCGGTGATGTGTAGTTTATAAATATTTGCAATGGTACAGGGAAAATATCTCTATTCATCACATTAACGTATGCTGAATATAAAGATGACCAGTCTCCACTGATGCCTTTTTTTTAAGATACGAATAGAATTTCCACTATAGGAAAAAAGCATGAAAACTTGTATATGCTATATAAACATGCATACATAAACATATAGACAAAAATACTTTAAAGTAGAAACATTTATTTTAGTTTATATTAAAGCTTAATTTATTTTCTATACCTCTTTCACCAGAAAGTTAAACATCTGAGTCATATTGCCTGAGGATCAAAACCAGAGAAAATTCAAAGCTCAGTAAACGTTATAACCTCTTAACCACTCCATTAGTGAGAACTGAAGATAACATTTAAATAAAAATACACAAACATTATTTTGCTAAAAAATTACACTGCAGAGATACAGTGTAAGAGCTTGGGAATACCCTGTTTAACACAGCAGGCTGAAGGACTCGTACAGATCTCCTCTCCAGTCTCCTAAGCATTTTTCATTATTGCTTCCTAGATTATTAATTATTTTTTAAAGGATTATCATAGTTACAAATTCCAACTCAGTCTTCTTCACTCACCCCTTCAGAATACTGCAGCGTTTCCACACACATATGTGATCTACATACACATGTGGCTTCCTGCTACACAGGAGCAGCATATGGACACTAAGTCACAGCATTGTAACACACCTCCGTCGGTAAGGCTGGGTTGAAGTGATCCTCTCCCTGACATCTCTGGACAGGTTAATTCCTCTGTGCCACACTGATGCAGCTGTAGAGGCAATAACAGCCTGCTCCCACCTCTTTAACTACCTTGGGCATTTCAATTGTTTAAGGAAAGCACTACTACTTATCCTACAAACATCTTTCACCTAACACAAATAGGTGTTTCTTGCAGTTGCTCCTTTTCTAGCTTCCATCATCATCGTGCAATTAATGACTATGACATGATAGCCAAAACACAAACCAGTCAAGAAAAGGCACAGGTAACTGCACACGTGGAATGTGTACAGCCCCTCACTTCACAGCTACAAGCCTTCTTATATGCATTGACAACTCCTCACCTTTAAAACCTACTACTAATAAATACACACCCAGCACCCGTTCATCTGTCTTGCTGGCAAGCAGCTCAACCAAATGGAAAATAGGTTGTGGATAACCTACTTTGACGTCCCCCACAGTACCTGTGAAAAATCAAGGTGGCCAAGGCCACTGGTGTGGCTATCCACTCATTCCCAGCACTGCTCCTCTGCTTGAAGACGGCAGGAGCCCCAGGTGGCCTTCAGCAGAGCCTCCTGCTTCCAGGTACCTCAAGGATATTAGCAAGGTGAGTGCTCATGGTTATGGAGTTGGCCAACGGCCATCACTCATTTTACACTGGCCATTAAGCAGCCTGAAGGCAACCAGCATGGATTCAAAGCTGTTGCATTTTGCCTGGGGAAAAAACAAGGTAGAGGAAAGATATCCTGGAAGAACCCACGTCATGACTCTGTACACAAATACCACCTTGCACCCTCCCATTCAGCCTTATTTTTATTGCATTATGTCCTCGAGGTCTCAGCCTTGCTGTGCTGGACAGTGCAGAAGTTGAATCAGCGTCTCTCCCCTGCAGCCTGCTGGGCAGAACCACCCTCATTGGTAAGTACAGGGCACCAGATGAAGGCAGAAAACCTGCAGCCCCACCAAGACCAAAGGGACTTGTAATGGGCCATGCTCTAAGTCCTTCCACCACAGTGTGAGAGAAATGGCTTTCATGAACAACAAAGAGTATGTACATTTATGCCATGTTAAAGAGGGAAAACAGCAACTAGGACAAGAAAAGCTTGGGTTCTGAAGGATGTTCCAGCAGAGGTGATTAATGGTGTTGAAAGAAATCCCAAGTGTTGTTTCAGATTTCTTTCCAATTAACCACGAAATTATACCCTCCTTTTTTGATTTGTGGTTTTTTTGTTTGATTTTTCTCCTTCTTTCTGCCTTTTACCTGTGTTTGATTTAGAATCAAGGTTGATGATTTGTGTTACGACAGCAAAAATAAAGGATCTGTGTACTGTATGCATGGAAATTTAAAGCATTGCCTTCAATGGCTCATTAGCTGCATGTGGCTACATGCAACACTGCTCGACTGAGATATATTGCCCAGGATTTAATTCCAGAATAATTTCAAAGGCATTAAATCGAATGCTTGCCCTTTTCACCATGCTATTTAAATGGTACTTTGTATGCCAAGCTTAAAAAAAGACAGCAGAGGAAACACAGATGCAGTACTGCTGAAGCTTGTCCTGAACTTTGTTGAAATGTTAAACATTTATTAGAATTTTTTTTTTAGACAAGGTAGTGTTAAACCAGTTGTTACTTCAATTAACTTTCTTTGCTACAAGGGAGATTTTTTTTTTTTTAACCAACAAACAGCGCTCAGAACTAGTGAACAATATCTCATTTGTTCAAGTGAGACTTAAAGACAAGAATGGTCTCAGGCTGGAAAAATAGATGTGCAGATTTCTGTGCTGACTGGGCAAAATAAACCAGACAAAGCTTCTCCCACAGCAGAGGGGAGATCAAACCGCAGAGCTGAGCTGGAGGTCAGGAGTCTCACAGCTCTCCAGGCACAGTCCTTCTGCTGCTGCTCCTGCGGGAGGGCGGCTCCGGTACCCGTGACCAAAGCCATTGCGAGCTCTCAGCTTACAGCCTGGCAGGGAAGTCCAAGGATAGGAGCCTGCCTCCGATGCATGAAAGCAACCCTCCAAAACAGGCTGCGCTCTCACTTACTGCTGATCTACAAACTCTGTTAAGACAGAGCACCCTAATTTTTTCTCTTTTTCCCCTCCATCTGCCTCATCCCTGCAGTTTCAGGTATGCCTATTGGTAAAATGTAAGTTCACTTTATCCAGTCTACTGTCAAACTGCAGTTCTGAGATAAAGCAAACTCCAAAACAGTTTTACTTGAACTTACAGTAGGGGCATCTCTGCCTGACTCCCTTTGCCTGCAACGGGTTACACTTCAGAGCAGCTGGTTGTGCAGGGGCAGTGGCTCAACACTGTGCCCGCCTGGCTCATCCCTTTACCTTCAAGGCAGCCTTTATCAACATCCCTGTGTCACAAACATCTACATGTCTGCCTTTGGTTGGTACAATGCTTTATAAAAAAAGCCTCATAGCTTCACGCACCATTTTACATGTGGTTACAACTGGCTGGAGCTGGTGGTTCTATCAGAGCCTGAAGAACAGCAGGCATTACTAGAATTTGCACTTGGATTTGAAATTTAACACCATTTGGGAAAGACATGCAATTACCTAGAACTGTGTCTTCATGAAGCAAAACTCAGGACTCTACAACAGTAATACACCGCAATTCAGCTCCAGCTGGAAGCCACATTTTACTGCCTCAAACCTGGGACATTTGAGAAGCCACTATCAGAAAAAAATGCAGAAGGTAGAAGAATTTGTTTGCATTTTCAAGCCCATTTCAGAGCTCACCCACAAGGAGCTGGGCTTCGTAAAACTACCACAAACTAGCAGCTTATTCTGCAATGATGCAGGCAAGAGGACTTTCCTGAAAAAAAGCAGAATTTTTACTTCTGTGTGAATCGGTTCATTTTAGAAACTTCCCTTCTCTTTCAAGTTTAAGATGGTTGCTAGACTGTCAGTTTGTGACACAGACAGGCAGATGAATGGCAGGCTCCCGGCAGCACTGCTGTTAGTCTCTTCCTGGGGCTTTACCCATACCCATGGCCGCATCTCTTCACCCCCTTACCTCAACACAGGACTCTTCAGGGCCTGAGCAGCCTGCCCTACCACTTCACCTCTCTACAGCCCCAGTTCTCTTCCCACAGTGATGTTGCCCCACGGCTGACCATTTACTAAATCACCCAGGCAGCATTATGGGTAGGCAACACGTGCGGGATTTTATAATCACTCTGTTTATAAACACAATGCTCACCTTCAAGCCCTTCTTAAAGTCTACCTGTATTTTGCTGCCTTACTAAGAGAAAATACAGAATTAGTTTATTGAGAGTTTGATATTTTTTTTCTTTCCTTCACTTTTTAATTGCATTTGTTCTAGGTATAACAACATCCTGGTCCTCAATATTATTGCAATAGAAATAGTAAATAAAGTAATATCAGAGACACACATAAGAGACCAAAATCCATCTCAAAGCCAGACTTTTATGAGGCATTTTAGTCCAAAAGAAAAAATACCCCAAAAAGTAATTTTAACCAATTTAAAACAAGATAGCCTCTTGGAATCAAGTCCACTAACAAAACAGCATTAACAAAGGCACTGAATTCCTTCATGTACCTGAAAATGCAAGCATTTCTGCCCTGCCTACCAAAGGAAGTGCAAAGGAACAAATCTATCCGACCACGTGGGCTGCACCTGGCTTTGGCTCTCTGCTGTGTTGAGCAGCAGGGAAAAAGCGCAGGGAGGCAAAGGAAAGGTTCCCCAAAGTGCTCTTTCTAGCTGAATTCCAGCATATATATAATTTAATTAGGAACATTGCATTACCTGTAATCATTGTAAAGCAATAGTTATCTCAGCTATTTAGTAAGTAATGAGAGGTTTTCACAATTAAGTCATTCTATCATATACAAGGGTCTGAAGAGAGACCTTACATTGCACAGGAGGGTCCCAGCTTGCCACAAATGTGTAGAACTGAGGCTGGTCCCTAGAGGATAGAGCTTAGTTTGGTTTTCTAGTTGAAATTCAAGTTAAGCATAAAACATATAGCCTACTTGTGATGTGCCCCCAAATACTATACCAAAAGCATTTCCCCTGTTTCACCCCAACCATGGGGTGTTTTGACTGGAACACCACATGAAGGTACAGCCTGTGATACATAATGGCCCTGCAGAGTTTTCCCCAAATCTGCTATTTTATACAGTTAAGTAAGGCTTCAGCTTCAAATAAGCAGGATGTAAAGTCCTGCTTTTAGAAGATTTCATGGCACATTGAGGAACGAAGTGCTAGTGTTTGGGGCAAGTGATTTACTGACATGAGGTTATCCAGAGGTTTAATTTGTCATGCATCTCACCCGCAAGCTTTGTTTCCTTCTTTTCATTCTCTTTGGAGGCAGCATGCTGCACACCACTGGCAGTGAAAGAGCCTCCCTCTGCACAGCAGCAAGTCATTTTTCTCAGTTTCCCTCCAGCTAGATATCAATGATTCCTCAGGATCTGCAAAGCCTCTTTGAGGGTTGTGTCAGAAATATGGAAGCCTCCTTTTTCCTACTGCTCAGTTAAACACAGCTTCTGCGTTCAGACTACCCAGACCAATTTGTGCATCAATCTCATCCCTTCCCTGTTGATAATAATATTGGGTGCCAGAGTGTTTTAATGCAATGATCTGCCAGCCACAGCCGCACCCATCTGCTAGGATGGAGGCAGCCCCCCACAAGCAGGCTTAAAGAGATAGCTGATTCTTTGATGCCTCTACTTTTGGAAGCTGCATTATTTCAGTGCCTAAAAACCAAGTCCTGTCCTGTACCTTGCACCAGAAACCACAGCTGGGAGTGGAAGAAAAGGCACCCAATAGATTTGGACCTGAAGCAAGACCTCTAAAGGGTCGTGTTTTCACAGCAAACCGACCAGCTTTGAAGCTCTGTCCAACCTGGATCCTTCTAGGGCTGTGCAAATACTTGACTGCCTGAAGATGGATTTTAGCATAGCAACATCCAGGAGGACAGTCAATTCTGACATTTCACTGTTTACTCTGTCTCACTCATTCCTGTAACTTGAAAACTTGCATTATTATGTTCCCACCCATGGTGAAAACCATCACACAATCTGCCTCGTTACACGTACAAAGCTTATGCCTACTATCTTGCAAATACTGGTCATCAGATAGGGATGCTCTTAAGGGATGAGAGTTTCTGAAAAGCAAGTGTTTTGCTCAAGGATGCTACTGGATCACAACCTGTGAGTGACCAGAAGCTCCAGTTATTGCTCTTAACAGAGTTATTGCTGACCATGCAGAGCCTCCTGTCTCCAACCGCAGCTACATGGCATTTCATGTCAAGTCATTGAAAGACTAGAAATTCACAGAAAACAACTGCAGACAGAAACGACTACTTATTTTACAAGGATATGCTGGCAGTTAGGACAAACTATCACGTTGCAAATATGCACTTGCATGCAGTACTGTGAACCATGAAAGAGATTAGTTAAGGATGCAAGCCTAAAATAGATTAATTAAAGCACACTAAACCAGGCATCATTTCCTCTACAGCCTACTTGATTTTCATCTGACTCGCTCTATAAAGTGTTGTTCTTTGGGTTTATGGCTTGGTGTTTTGTGTCCTCCTCCGAAAAATACTGTCACAGAACAGCCCAAGGAGCACTGTCTACACCAGCAAGCACCAGGCCCTTTACGGCAATATTTATTTAAAAGAAGAGAATAGCTACATACTTACTGATTTCGAGATGGGCTTTCAAAACACAGAGGGGATTAGTAGTCAGCTCATCCTAACACCTGAACTCATGTAGCTTCTTCAATTAACTTGCAGAAGTAATTTAACAATGTGTTCGATGAATCCCAAAAGCAAACAGTAGGCACTTGCAACGTGCTTGGACAAGATTACAGCAACAAATCACATGCAGGCAGATGCCAGTGGCCAAACCCAAGAGAAAACATCTACTGAGCCCTGAATCCTTTGTCCATTTGCCTGCAATGATTATGATAATATCACAGTAACACCTCAAAGTCCCAGCTGAGATGCAGAGCTGAGGTGTTAAATACCATCAAGATATAGAAAAAACAAGTCTCTCTGGATGCCAAAGTGCTTGCTGCTCTCTAGGAAGAGGGGACAGAATGGAAGACACTACCCCTTTCTTTCAACCCAAGGGTTGATGGTTGGGGATGTAAAAGACCTCAGGGGGGTAAAACCCACTCTATGCCCTTTAGCTAAGGCTTTGCTCTCAATTTCAGCACAAACTGGAGCAAGGCCCAAGGTGAAAGAGGGAATCTGAACACAAGGGAGAAACTGAAGTTGCTTTCTGGAGCTGCAGTTTGCAAACCTGTGGA
>Ga0181612_164646_pt1 | contig 18339 bp, 4 predicted proteins | sample HoacroProtozoa21_FD_119630 | JGI IMG/M metagenome (GOLD analysis project Ga0181612, IMG submission 119630) | Hoatzin crop microbial communities from Cojedes, Venezuel. Combined Assembly of Gp0051906, Gp0051904, Gp0051908
AGAGCAAACAAAAGGCAGAGCTTTGTTCTTCATTTCTGCACGACGCTGCCCAGACTCCGGCGCGGTCGGTCTGGCGGTGATGGGCATGTCACACTCGGTTATCCCCGTCACCGTCCTGCGTGCCGCCCATCCCCCCGCTCCGGTTGTGCGGGAGGCTGATGACCTCGCGCTCATTTCCGTAGCAACGCCTAGTGATGTCATATGCGATGGTCCAAGCTGCAATGCACCCAGGTGGTAGCAGAGAGCATGCAGGCTGCGTCTAGCTAAGGTGATGCAGAAGCGTTCCCGTGGTCGTCGCCGTTTTGTCTCCTGCAAAGCTCTAAAGCAAGCTGGCCGCCTTAGCACCATGCTGAGAAACGCTGGATGGTTTTCCTTAAAAGCCTGATGTAGTAATGATGCACGTAAAAGAGGGTCATTGTCCTTGACCTCAGTGTTGCATTTTTGGTGGTCGCCTCACAGGTGGTGCCACGGCAGCTGGGTGTGTTGTTCAGCACGCCTCAGCCCTGTCTGCTCGGCAGCCTGTGCTGAATGGCCATTTTAATGGTTTATCAGGGAAATGGTGTACTGGGGCTCTTGCTGTCTGCTGATTCACTCAGTGCTGCTCGCCACAGTGATGTACAGGATCACCATATATTTTTCTAAATAATACTATATATATAACAAGTTCTAGCTCTTTCCTTGCTGCAAGTGCCAGCCGCCACTGTCCCTGATTGGTACGTGCAGTTGCATTGCTGCTGCAGGAGCAGGACTGCACCTTTAGCCCCTAAATGGGACAGGTTTACTGGCGTGTCTCGGTAAAACACAGCGGATGGTTCCTTCGGCTGCTGGAGGGAGGAGAAGGTGATGCCACACCTGGGAAGGGTGACAGGGCTGGGCCCATTGGTCCAGGGTATGGCTGCATGACCTTGGTCATGTCCCTTGTCACCTCAGCCCTGGCTGGGACTACAGTCAGCTCTGTAACGTGTTGGAGAGCAGGAAAGCTCCCCACTGGTCCCGGGGGTCGTGGCCATGCCTGTTGGCCATTGGGCAGATCTTGGGCTTGCCCTCCCAAGCAGCATCAGTAGTTTCCTTCCTAGCTTGCTGCCCTCGCTGGGGTTCTGCTGCCCGCAGTGCCCGCGCATGAAGCGAGCTGCCGCCTTTTGTCTGGTTCAGCGCCACGAAGAGGTCAGTGTCTGCGCCAGGGCTATGGATCGATGTCCATTACCCCGGGAGCGGTGATGCTGCTGGAGGCTCTTTGGAGGTGGAGCCCTGCCAAGCCCTCGGCGGGTGCCGCCTGAGGAGCAGCATGGGTGCTGCCCCGAAGACCTTTAGGGTGGGGGGATACAAGGTGAACAAGCGAGATGATTGCAGTAATGTTCATAGGAAATAGGTTGCCTAGAAAGGATGGGGGAGGATTATTATATAGCACCTACATACCATGTAGGTATGGGACCATATGGCAGAGTCCTTGAACCTGAGTGAAGGTCCCGTGTTGGGGGAATACCTGGCTACTTGACCTTGGGGACCTAGTGGGGCTGTGGTTCATCTGGGGACCATCAGCTGTGATGGTGGTGGGTGTGGAGGAGCAAACGTTGGAGATGCTGAAAAGTAGACACTGCTGCTGCCCAACCTTGAGACACAACTGACTCTTGGTGCAGTAAGTGGCTGCTGTGGGTGGAGGAGGAGGGTGAGCGTGGGGAGCCACAGGCCTGCCCTGGCACAGGGTAGGTTGGCTCCTGCCATGTTGCTCGCCAGCCTGGCAGGTTATCATCCTCCACGTCCTCTGACCAGGCTAGTGCAGACAGCGGGGCCTCACGCAGATAACGGGCTCACCCTTGGAATGGGAGTAACACAAATCCCTCCTATCTGGAGAGTCCCAGGGGAGTGGAGCAGGGATGATTAGCGGCTTTCTGCTTCGTGGCGTAGAGGAGACAAAAGGGTGAGGTGGAAAGGCTTCTGCTGGAGGAGTGCTGGGCAGGCCATCTGTGATGATAGGAAGGGAGCAAGGAGTGTGAGCTGCTGTAGTAGCACTTCCCAGGGGGGCTGGGGAAGCGTTCGGAGAAACCGTTCCCAGTGCCATGGTGGAGAGGTATGTTGGCATCTAATGACTGCATCGATGCTCTTTCTGCCGCCCCTTGTGCGGGCACCCTGAGTGCTGCTCAGCCTCGTGGTGCCTCCTGGACCACTGCAGCGTGGGGCTGTGTGGCTGTCGTCGTGCTTCCCAGCCTGCCCTTACACGCAGAGGAGCAGTCCTCTCGCCCTTTGTCAGACCCGAGTGGCAGTGGGGGGGTCTGAGAGGGCGTGACTCACGAGCAGGGAGCAGAGCTTCCTTCCCGAGGTCCATGGGGTTAGGGCAGGATGGCTGCTGTCATGAGCTGCTGTCCTGCTACGCTTCCGACCCCGTAACGGTTCACGGCGTGGGGTGTCTGCACGAATCGGCCTCTGGACCTTGTTGCAGTAGGCTGAGTTGCACATCTGCACTTGAGCCAGAGACAGGTAGCAGCGTGTCCTGCATGCGAGCACAGTGGGCACTGCACACACAAGCTGCGTTAACTGACAAGTCTTCAGCAGCTCAAGCCCTTAAAATTTTCCCTTTAAGCTCCTGGTAAGTCTTTACCTACAGGCTTTTGGAAAAGCCACCGGCTTGTGAGGCCGTGATGAGTTTCTCTCAGTTGGCCAAGTGTAACAGCCAGGTGTGGATTTGATTAGAAATAGCTCTTTTTGAAGTAAATGAAAATGGTCTTGAGGCTGTGATGGAGAATTTAGCTGTCGAATCCTCTGCGGGTGTCTGGGGTACAAGGAAACAGTAAAGCTCTTAGAGGCAACTCTTAAACACGTTGGTCTCACCCAGTGGATCTTTTGGATGGTGGCTGGCTGTGAAAGTGCAGAAAGGCTGGTGGGAGTTGTCTTGCTTTTTTTTCCTTCTTTCTTGCACTGCTTCTTGTGATTAAAGATGGCTGACTCATAGGAGACTCATTTTTTTGGAACAGCAAATAAGCTTCATATTTGTGGAGAAGGCCTATCTGCCCAAGCACTGTTCACCAGCTGATCCCAAGGTTGCCCTCTGGAATAGACTCTTTGGGCACTGGTGATGTGAACCTGGGCTTGCTAGAAGCTATAGGAACAGCAATTTCAGGGCAACCACAGCACTTCAGCTCCAAAAGTGTTTTCTGAGTGGAAAACTTCTCACCTCTGGAGCACGTGTGCTCTCTTCTTGGCTTGTCTTGTCTGAACTGGATGATCTTGTTTGGCATCCTCTTGCCAGTTCCCGTGAATGTGCTGGGTGGTGCTTGCAGGAGAAGCGGGGGCTATCCAGATAATTGTGTTGTGTCCTTCTGCCTCCTCTGCTTCCTGCCGTTGGGTGGTGGCTGGTGCTGCCCTTGGCATTCCCCGAGATCTGGATGTGATCAGGGAGATGGGGAACATGCTTCTTCCTCACCTTCTGTTGCTGGTAGCAGGAAGATTTTCCTTAATTTGAGGATCCCAATCATCTTTTTTGTTCTTCTGCCCCACCTCTTCTGCACTGTGTATTACTGGACCGCTTTATTTTAAGCTATTTTTATGCATATGTCTGGGCCAACGGCGTTAGAGCTGGTCAGGAGCATGGTCCGCTTGCCTTTCGGGGTAGGAGTAGCAGGTCTCAGCCTTGCGGAGCTTCAGACTGGGGAGGCAGAGTAAGAGTGACCAGATGGACCCCAGCAGCCTGTGGGGAGGCCTGGCCTGGACCAGGGTTTTGTTCCCAGGCAGGCGGGTGACCCCAAGGCCCTGCCTTGTCATAGGGACAAGGATTTTCGGAGCCTGATGTTTCGCTGCACCTCTCTGTGCTGGGGCATCACGTGCTTGGAAGAAGCAAAGTTAGGGCTGAGATGGGGAAGGATGTCGGTGTGCACAGGATGGTGCATGAACGGAGGGCTCCAGCTGTACCAGCAAGCTGCTCTTCTGCCTCCTGTCAAAACGCCGGGATGGGATGGCTCATGCCATTCAGGGTGGGTTTAAGCCATGCTGATGAAAGGACTCTGCAAGTGCAAAATGCATGTGGTGGGAGCTGTGTCAGCTTGCGTGGTCGGCGGCCTCTGGTACGGTTGTACTGCTGAGCAATCACTTAACCTTGGATACAGTGTTGTGTCTTAGATCTCTGAAGACCTGGTGCTCCATGGGGTTCAGTAAATGCCCTGGGAGAACATGGGTGAACACATGCCAGCCGGGTGGCCTGCCTGGGTGTTGTGGAACTGCAGATTTGGGTAGGGTGAGGCACTGAGCTTGGAGATCTTCACGTCATGAGGCATCAGGAGCGATGAGATGTGCTTGTCACATTTACCATTTTGATTGATGCATGCTTGTAGTTAGGAGTTGATCTACTAGCTGTGAATCTTGAGGATACAAGAAGAAACATGTCTCAGGGTGCAGCTGATGGAGCAGGGGCTGGGAGAGGAGAGTGACTCCACGTCTGGAGAAACCTCCATGGACAGTGATGCATCTGGCAGGGTAGAATGCACAAACTCTACAACTGAACTCTAAAGCTTCTATTTTGAGCAGCTTCATGCCAAGTAAACAGTGTGCAAACAAATGCATAGAAAGTTCTGTGCAAGGGTACATATTTAGGAAAAATAAACAATCCAAGGTTTTGTGTGTCCAGCTGCCAGTGCTTGAGTAATCAGCTGCTTCTTGGGAGGTGGCTTTGTCTAAGCTCAGACATGTCCTTGGACGCAGAGCACTGCTGGACTTGTTGGTGCTGCTTGTCTCCCTTGGCAGAGGTGAGTAGCATGTTGGGAACTCAATACCAGTCTGGCAGGGAAGAGCAAAAAGGACTGTCAGACTAGTTCAGACTAGAGCTAGCTGCTCGGTGTATCCCAGCCGGACACCAGGCTGTTCCGAGGCAGGTACAGAGGAAGAGGGGGTTGGAAAATGCCGGGGGTCAGACCTGAGGGAGCCTTTCCTCAGTAGGGTCAGTGTCTGGGGCATTTAGGGCTCTGCAGATCTGAAGCTCCCTGCTTTTCTGCCTGGCTCCATCTCCCGACCTGTGACTGACAGTGAAACCTGAATGCATAGTGGAATAACTGCAGTGCAAAGCAGGGTAAAACAGGATTTGCATGGCTTCCCAAGCATTTCCCCATTGGCAGTATGGATAGGATACAGGCATCGTCTTCCACTTCACCATGGCAAAGCTGTGATGCAGGGCTTCGGCTGTCTCTCGACAGCTGACGTAGCCTGGACGCATCCAGGTCTTCTTCTATGCTTCACTGCCCTGCAACTCGAGACGGCTTTGTCCAAAGCTGGTGCTGTTAGGAGCAGTTTTGCGCTAACTGGTTTGGAGCTAGCTTAGACCTTCTTTACTTCGCCGTCCAGGCCTTCGTTGTTTCTTTCTGGAAGGCTGAAAGCCTAAACTGAGTTTTTTACTGGAAAAACAACTAACCTAACCTGTCCTTGGCTGAAGTCTTCCTCCCTCCTCCTATTAGATTCATGTGACTGCAGACAAATGGCAACTTGATGTCTGGGAAGCAAAAATTTCATTGAAACAGCAGCAAATATTTACTCGATTAATTTCTGCAAGCGATGGTCACTGCTGGAAGGCAGTAGCTTGGAAACCTCTTTTGGCACCTGCTAAAACGAAGGGGAAGTAGCTTGGAATTTGTTGCTGTACTGGTGAAGATACGGTGGTTTTGTCTTTGAATCTCTGAAGCCTTCAGCTTGACTTCAGGATGCCGTTCAAACAGCCATGGCCAGTTTCGCGCTGGCTGTCGTTCGGTGATCGAGTCGATGAAATGATCTGCCATGGCTGCTGGCTGTCAGGCTCTGCCTGTGCAGCCTTCGGTCTTCGCAGATGGAGGAGCTCCTCTTCCCCATGCAGACCAAATGGCTCTGTGGGAGCCCAGCCTGGGGCTTGCACCTCGCTGTCCGAATGCACGGCGCGTGGGTGCATGGGTGGTGGAAGACCCTGAAGGGAGCATGGCTCTGGTGGGCTGTGCAGGATTCGTGCGCCTGGTCTCTGCTTCTGCCTTCTCCCACCTTCCCCCTCCAGAGTGGAGCAAGCTTTGAGTGGCTGTGGGGGACTTCACAAATGTGCACTTGGTCCGGAGCGAGCAGGAAAGGGGAAGGATGCGGACCCGCGACCAGCTGGCTGTGGGCTTCGTGTGACTTGGTGGTGTGTCATCTCCTCGGCTGGGCACCGCCGGTCCTGTCATAGCCAGCCAGCTTTCTCTTGTTTGTTCCCCTGGCTGCTTGATCTAATGAACAAAGTCCCTCCTCCCATCCTAAAACGAAGGAAGATGGTGGCAGAAGGACGTTTTCTGCTCTTTGCTTTTTTTTTTTTTTTTTAAGGAAGAGTCCTGACTCCTCTCTCCAGAGTCCAGATGTCAAAATGTTAGATTCCTGCTCGTGGGTCTGGGAGGGGAGCCTGCCTCGGGGAGGAGCTGGGCAGTGGGATGGCTTTGTCCAGCTTCTCCCAGAGCACAGTGACAGTGAGCCTGAGCCACTGCGTCTTTCCAGCCCCTTTGGTGGGCCGGAGCCCTGGGAGGTGCTGGCCTCTGGCTGGGGCTGGTGGAGCGCAGGGCTTGATGTCTCACCCTGGTTGCAGTGCCAGTTTGCTTGCTGGGGTCTGGAAACGCTCAGAAATGGTAAATTCTGGAAAATGGAGCTGAAATGATGAGGCAGCAGTCCTCAGGCTACAGGAAACACTGAGAAGACTGTCTCAAAAGCAGTGCCTTTGTCTGAAACAAAAGCCTTTGTCTGCCTGTTTAAGTACAAACTTCCCCCAATCTCAGTTTTTTTCTGTGCTAACCCAGATTTAGTCACATCTCAGGAATGACCCAGCACATGATCAGTGAGGTATTAAACAAACCTAATTTTTGGCCCCGAACTAGTGATCTAGTAACAAAGGCCAGTGCGTTAGTTAACAGCGGTAGGAGAGTAACTAGGGAACATGTCACTGATGATGGCATGAGATTCCCTTAAAGTGATCCCCAGATTAAGGATTAGAGTACTTAACGTTTTTTCTTCTACAAAGGAGATGTTAGAATTGAGTCAGTCTATGAGTGTTTGAGACAGCTGTGCTTGGAAGAATGCAAGTCTGCAGGGACTCCAAGTACAAAACATTCCTTAATTGTTTGCAAATTCCCTCTGATTTTACTGGATGGGTTGGCTTTCTCCGGACGTATCTTTGCTTACGTACCGGGGAAAGCTACTTGGCGTGTCAGTATGCTTCTGATTCCTCTCTAAGATGGTTGCAGCAAGGCTCTAGAAAAAAAAACAGCGAGATGTCTCAGCTGCAGCGTTAACAAGGCTGCTGAAGGACACGTTGTTTGGACAGTTGTGGTGCTCTGCAGCATGAAGTTTATTAGTTGGAGAAGCTGTTGCTGTGCTGTGTGCTAACAAATACACTCCAGGACTGCTGTAGGAGATCCGTGCCTGTAAAAGACTAATGCTTAGTATTCAGCAGTGAATGAGGACTAGAGGAAGATTAACAGCCTTTGATTTACACCCAGCTGAGGCAGGCATTGGAGCTTTGCCTGTTTATGCTGTTGGGCTTTGTTACGTGGGATGAATATTTCATTATCTTGAAGTTGGGAGCTTGGCTTCTTGCATTTGGTGGTGTCAAGATGTGGGTGCCTGAGGGCCGCTGTCACCTGTGATGAACTGAGATCAAATCTGTGGTAGTAGTCCCTTGGGCTTCAAGAGAGGGCTGGGAGGAGATAGCTGGAGCCAGTCGAGGGTAGTTAAATCCACAGTCAGATCTAGAATAGTAAAGTGACCCTCCTTGTAATTTAAAATGGGCTGCAGTGCTCCAGAAAGCTGCCAGAGCAAAAACTTGAATTTCTGTTCTGCAAGTTCATTTGAGAAATTAAATAAAATTGTCTTTGCTAGAGGTGTGTAAGATCCAGCCTGAGATCCCTGAAGCAGTGGGAGGGTAAAGTACAGCTGGAGGGATAATCACCTTACTCACTGGTGCGGAAATTAAACCTGTCATGGAGCTGGCGTGCTGGAGTCCACCTGGGTGTTCTGGAAAGTCTCTTGCTTTAAGCTGGTAAAACACGTTTCAGAGGCTGCAAGGAATTGCTGGTTCTGCAGACCAAAAGACCTAGAGGAAAAACCTTGGGGTTTTTTAATATTTCCAGAACCTTGCCTTGATGTGCAACAAGCAGACTTTCCCAAAGCGTTTGGGGTAATGACACGAAGCGGTTAAAAACTTGTGCGCTAGCTGCAGGGAGTTGTTTGCATGGTTGCAGCTTCTCCCGTTTCATCCCGCTGGAGCAGCGGCTTGCCAGCTGCCGCGGTAGCAATGGCTCTTCATGCAGGGGGAAGCTGTGCAGCCAGCCAAGAACTGCCCGGTTCATCCTGCCCCAGCAGACCCGGGAGCAGGCTTGCCTAGCAGCCAGAACGTGCTCTCAACCTTTTCCAGGGTGTCCTGCCCATGGCACATCATCTCTCCTCTCTCTGCTTGGTTCAGCTCAACAGAGGTCATGGGTACAGCAGAACGCTGTCATTTTTTGAGCCCCTGATTAAGGACAAGCGTCTTGTGTTGGCCTGGCACTTGAAGCTCCGGGGCGGATTTGGTGATCTGGTGGCAGGGTACTTACTGCCTGGCAGTGGGGCTCGAGGTGAGCAGGGAAGCACTGATATCTGAGCCAGATTAGTACTCTTAAAAGCTGTGAGGTAAGTCTTTAAGCAGCTAATGCTCCCAGCACCACTAGACACCCTCCCCGCATGAAACTTGGTTCACTTATCTAGTGTGTCCCTGCTTACGTGCTGGGGTCCCTGAAGTCTATCCAGCTGGGTTTTGCTTTGCCATAAATTGGAGGTGGGGAATAAAAAGTCAGTCTTCCCCTACGCTGACCAAGTTTTAAGACTAGAAATGACCAGTGGTTATCCCCATGGATGGCTGCTTCAGCTAAGAAGCCTGTGAGTGGATGGGCTTTTCTGAAGAGTAATGCTTGAGTGCAGGAAAAAAAAGAAAAGAAGAAAAATCAAGTCTTTAAACTTGTACAGAAATGCTGTTGGGGACAGAGCTGCAGTTACTCTTCAAGAGCTTTTCACCTCGCACCTGGAGAAGTTTAAACCCAGAAGAGCCTACGGAAATCACTGAATTGTCATTCTCTTTTCAAAAGGATCTGCTCCGAGCTCCTAAAACTTCTGTCGTGGTCCAGGAGCACATCTGAGTTCCCATGGTCATGGCATGCAGTGGCACTGGTCTTCCACATGCTTTGCAGAAAGCTTGGAGAAAAGACGTGTCAGCAAAGACCTATTGGCAGGAAACAGACCGGATAATCTGCAGCAGGAGAGGTCCCCAGGCTGTTGGGTGATGGAGCAGGGTGGTGATCTCAGGCTGCTGCGAAGGTGCTTGCAGAAATGCTAAAGTGGGCAGATGATGCTTGCCAGCCTGCCGTAGCTTGGGGAAGGAATAGCTTGGCGTCCCTTCTGTTGCTTTGTAGTTAGGAGGCAAAGGTGCTGGTATCCCATCTGCCGCAGATGGTGTGATGAGCCCTGAGTGACAGTCCTCTTAGATGCTGGGACTGATGTGGTTTGACTTGTTGCTTTCTCCATCTGGTGGCAGGAAGGCACTAGACCAACAGAGATTGATTGGTTTTCCCAAGAGTTTTTAATAGGTATGAGGCAGCTGGTGGCAGCAAGACGGTGAAACAAGTTGTCCTGTGACCAGTTTGCATCTTGTCTAGTGGCCTGTCTTTTGATATGGCTAACAAGAATCAGTCTGTTAGTAAGGAAAGCAAGAAGAACTTGGGCATAATTCCTTAATGGCTCAGAAGGGCAGACACTAGCTATAGGAGCAGCTCCCTGCTGCAAGACTGTGCAATGCTAATTCAGAAATGCTGTGTAGCACTGGAAGAATGCACTGGAAGAGCATTCGCAATGCCCGTACTGGAAAGCTGGGATTGTTCCTTCCAGCTGGTTATTGCAGCGTGTCTGGGTTGCCCTCTGTCAATTCAATAGCCATGGCAGATTGCGAGGTCTAGTGACGTGCCTGGGAACCACGTACGGAAGGCAGGTGGACGTTCCCTGGCGCTTGCCTTATCTCAAAAGCTGCAGAAACTGGTGAGGCAAATCGATGGCACCCGGGGTGTTCTGCAGCAGGAAAAACTTGAGCCGTTAGACCGAATGCTGGGACTGCGGCGCTGCAGATAAGGGGTGGTAGATGAAATGCTGCTGCTGAGTGCAGAATAGGAACAGCAGCTCGGAGCTCTGCTCTTGCCACTGGCTTTCTCTCCTTGGCTCCCTTATGACCTTTTACATTCAGAAATGACCCAAGTAGTTGTAAATCGCTCTTTCTCTAGTTGAAATCCACCAGAGCCAGACTGAAACCGGAGTAGATCTGTAGGCTCCAAGGACCGATCAAACCTGTGTGTAGTGCAATGAAATTTACTTTGGCTTAAGTAGCTGCTAAGCTACAGAGGCCAATGAATTAAATGAGCTCTTGGTTTTCACGTCTCCCTTCCAATTTGAAGACTGTGTCTCAGGTGGTTCAAAGTCACCTTAAATAATAAAAGCTGCAGAGTGGGATGAAAGCTGCTGTTAACTGTAGGAGCATGCAGAAATCCTAATGAGTATCTAGAGTGCCGAAGTAGCCTCTGAGATCCAGTTGTGCTACAAGCAATAAGCAATCTTGCTTTGCAGACACCGGTCCTTGATGCACTCGGAGCAATTTGATCTGCAATGGCAGAACCATCCCATGTGCCTTCAGCTGCTGTCCTGTCATGAGAGCTGGCCCCACCAGCTTAGAAAATGGGAACTAGCGTATGATTACTCATACTGAAACAGTCAAAGGAGACAGCAGTGGGGAACTAACTACTGCCTGCAGCCTGCTTGTGCTCTGCTGGTCTTCTCTGAGATGAGAGGAAGGGCTTGAGCTGCAGCCAAAATCCCCTTGGCCACGCTGAGATAGAACACGAGCAGAGAGGACAGCGGCAGGGGTCAGCAAGGAGAGAAGTAGTTACGGTGTGGCTTGCACTTTGGAAGTATGACATGGAGGAGAAGGCTAGAGTGCAGGGGGGGAAAGACCCAAACCAGTGAAATCTGGTAGGACTTTAGATTTAGGTCTAGTTTAACACACGCCTACTTTGTGTCGAAGTAGGACAGTGCTTAAGAAAAGCATCCTTCTGACTGCTGCGATGGTGCTGTAGGATAGCTCGCTCCAGAGCACTCAAGGAGAAGCTGTTCTTGACTAGGCTCTGCGGCACTTAGTCATGACAGTAATCAAGCCACTGGCTAATGGTGACAATTCAATATGCTTGAGGGCAGCCATTTCTTCAAAGGCTAGACATAGAGTGAGATGGGGACAGGACAACCAGGCAGCCTCTCTGGTACGTCACTTCCAAAATGACAGCACTCGGGCTGCTGAAGGTGGCCTGGTGCTTGCAGACGAGTGATGGGGTCCCGCCACGAGACAGCAGGTAGAGATGGGGGAAGGTGGCATGGCTGCAGGTAGTCATGAACATTTATCAGCAGCTTGAGCCTGGAGTGGTTGCGTGCTGATTGCTCCCCTTGCCGGTGGCTTCAGACCAAGTAAGAATTTCAGTGGTGGGACTTCTGGCCAGAACGTTGTTTCAAAAGCACATCTGCCTTATGAAACAGAAAAGGGGACCTTCAGGCCAGACCTCCGTGTGACTAACAAGCTGCGTGTGGAGGAAAACAAGGCGATTGCTCGGGTTTCTGTTGAGAGATAACGTAATTACACGGTGCAGGAGCCGTAGATAGAACAGAGGAAACACAAGTGCTGAGGAGGAGATGGCTGTTGTGTATCCTGGTGGAAGAGGAGCTCTAGTGATGTTGAAAAGCTGTTCTCGTGGACAATTTGAGGTTCTCATGGTCGTCTCTCTCTCCAGGAAAGCTTGGCTGCTTTGTAGATGTCTAATGTCTTCAGGGACTCAGGATCTCTTCTAGGCAATCAGAAATGCAGAAGTGTTGAGGCTTGTAATATGGAATAAACTGTCAAATGTTGATGGTATTCCTCGGGGAAGAATCTCTGGGTCTGCTCAGCTTGCTCTGCTGATTGCTTTAAGACAAGACATCAAAGCTGGGTAGGAGCCATAAATGGGTGGGCACTAAAACTAAGTGAAAATCCATATGTAGAAGGATAAACGGGTAAAACTAAACCCTGTGATGGATCTCCATTGCAGATACTGAAGGGTCCTCAAAAATTATTGTTTCATGATGTATTCAGAAATGATTACTTCAAACCTACTAATGCAAGCTGAGCAGTGGAGGATGAGACACCTGGAATAAGCCCCATAAGCAAACTAACCTGCCGCTGGCTGAGAGCAAACCTCCCGTGTAGGTCTCAAAAAAGCCTGCTAATTAGCATGCTTCTGCAAAGAAGGTGCAGTAGGACCAATCTTGGGCTTTTGGAGAGCACGGACCTTGACGTTAGGGGCAGGTACAGTTTTGCATGCTCCCTGGCTTCTCCGTGTGAGACTCAGCCTTCCCCTGGCTGCAGTGTGATGCATGGGTATGGCAGGAGCCTGCCAGGTTTTGAGCAGAGTGCTGAGTCAGAGCTTGCAGCTGTAGTAGAGACATCAGGAGAACCTTCTATGAGGTCTTGCTGCCTCTGAAGAGCTTTGCCAATCAGAGGGCTTTGATTTGTACAAACCTCTGGACTCTCAAGCAGCAGAAACCCTAAACTTCCAGTAGTTTTTGGCCAACAGGAACTGTTGGGCTATCCCTGTGGCTTTAGGGCACTTGAGTCTTGGTGGTGCAGACACTGCACCCTCAAAGGCTGTGGGAGCGGGGGAGACTGGAACTCGGCAGCACCCTCAAGCTTGGTGGTGGAGCGTGCCTCCAAGCCAAAGCCTGTCGGTGGGGAGTGCTCCACGCCAAGCCCGCAGCAGACCTGCGCTCCCTGGCTAGGTGTCTTCTCCTCGTCTTCTGCCCTTAGGCAGGGCTTCTGCCGAGCGTGGGGCTGCCTGCAGCGTGCGAAGGATCTGGCTCCTGGCACGTGTGTCCTGTGCTGTGACCAGGCTTGGGGGAAGCTCTCACAAGTGAGAGGCCTGCAGACTAGCAGGGAAATGAGAGGCGCTGCAGCTGAGGTCTCCTGCTGCTCTGCGTCGATGAAGAGCCAGTCTGGTGGCTGGGCTTGCAGGCTGGGCTTCTTCAGGGGGAAGAAACAGAAAGGAAGGTGAAAAAGATCTTTTTTGTTGTTTTTTGTTTGTTTGTTTCCCAAAATAGCTAAAAGACTTGCTTCTATGAAGTTTCCAGCTGCATGAGCTGGAAACTTTGGGGCTAGCTCTTTGCGCTTGGCTGTTTGTGCTGTGTGCAAGGCTTGACTCCATTTCAACTGCGTGCATCTCCTGCTCTCCTCCCACCCCTCTGATCTGCAGGGGCACAAGGGTGAAACAAAGGCTTGACCGTTACTGAGATTTGCAGTTCTGCTTTTCTCTGCTGTCAACTAAGGAAGTAAAACTCCGAAATGACTGAGCTTCCCAGAAAGCAGGTAGACTTCCAGCCAGAGGCTGGTGGCTTTGTGCTCCTGCCAAGCCCTCTTGATGCCAAGTGGAGATTTTGCTTTGGATCTTTGAAGTCTCAAACTCCATATAACAGTGCTGGGAATGGCATAAGGTGACCTAATGCTTGTAGGGTTGGTCTGTGTGTGAGCGTGCTGCCCTTCTTAAGGGAGGTGAGACCCCTCCAGGGTCTGAGTTAAGAAGGGGGAGGGTTCTGATAATATTAAACTGGATGCTGGTAACAAACATTAGCAAAAATTCTCCGAAAGGGCTTGTAACATGACCGCTGCAATCTGTTCCAGGCCTGATGCAGGATATTGCCGTATTGATGTTAACATCAGAGGCGTTCAATGCAATGCTATAAATTAAGTATGCTGGAGCTTGCTGTTTCGCCTCTGGCTTGACTGAACTCACTTTGTGTTGGCACCCTGCTGTGTAAGGAAAAATCAGCATTTGGTTGGCCAGCACAGGCTTGCAGCGAAGGCACCGACCTGCATCCACTTGACGAGTTGCTGCAGCGGTTTCTGGACGATCTTCTGCTGGGGGTGTTCCCCCCTACAGCACCGCTAGCAAAAGTGGCGTGATGGTGACTGTGCACTCCCGTGCTGCAGTGCGACGTGTGTCGTGGCAGATCACGCGAAGGCCTTCAGCAGTGCAGTAGGCAGGCAAGCCCGCAGCGGTGTAGCGCTGAGACATGGCGGGCAGGTTCTGGGCACACCAGCAGGCAGGGATGATGGCAGTTCTCAAAGGCAGCTTAACCTGGGATACATCTCTTCCACCTGCCAGCGGCTCTCTGAGTAAGGCAGGTAAGTGTACCCTGGCTGTCCGATATTTAGTGTCCTGGGCATCTTACATTTTCTTCCTGCTGGGAATGCAAGTGCCAGAGGGTTTTCCTTTCTTCCTCCCTGAGCTCAGCTGCAAACTGAGATGCATGCGGGGCTGCAGCCTCGTCCCTTCCCTCTCCTAGCGCTGAGGCATGCGGTCCCTGCCTCCAGCCATATTCCACCTTTGCCATTTCTCTGCACTGCTCTACCTTACTGGGAGCCTGGGTGCTGCTAGCAAGCAGTTACGTGGTTAACGAGGCTCCCTTTCTGCTTTGATAAGTTCCCTGCGAGCTCCCTGGAGGAATCTGCTTTCTCCACAGGTGTACCTTCCATCTGTCAGTGAGTTTGTTGAAAGGATTTTGACAGGCAACTTTTTTCCGTAATCCCTAATAGCTTTGAATTTAGAATGTTTATGGCAAAGCTAATCCTACGAAACTCCCTGTGGTTTTAATAAATCTGTCCTCCAGCAAGACTGTTCTGGTGGGAGGAGGTAGATCTACTTCTTTCTGCAGCAATAAATATCTGCAGACTTGGCTATGGGGCAGCTTTAATGTCACCTGCTTGGTCCACACTTAAAACTGGTATCTCTTGCTAAAAGCAAGACCTCATGTGGTCATCAACCCTCGTAACCAGTGTCAGGACAGAAAACCGTTGGAGTCGGCGAGTCCTTTTGTGGTATGGCTGTTGATGCTGGATGCTCTGTTTACAGCTGGAAGGTAAGAGAAGCAGTCAGGCTGGGATTTCTGGATGTTTCTGATCCCAATTCCCTTACTCAAAGCAGGGCCACTTAGATGGGACAAGATGCTGAATAAACTGATCAAATTTCGAATAGCTCCCAGGACAGACAATCTGTAAGCTCTAGTGCACGGGAGTACCACTGTGCTCCAGTATCTTTCAAAGATGGCTTTAACCTCCCAGTATCTTTAATTTATGTTTGCGCAGGTGTCACTCAAGGGAAGAATGAATGGAGCAGTTGTGAAGTTGTGTAAAAATAGAGACAAATAGAGACCTCTGAACTCAGGGCATGAGGCAGGCTGGCAGCAGCACATAAATGACTTGCCAGGGGTGTTTCAGCGTGTTGCAGTTGGCTGCGTGCAGGGCTGAGCCCCGGCCTCTCTGTGGGAAGCAGCACATCGCACAAACCCCAGGGCTGGTGGTCAAACAGCCCCCATTAGCCAGGCTGGGAGTGGTGGGACGTGGGCTGGTCTCCTGGCACTGGGAGCTGAGCTGCTGGATGGCCCCATGCTCGCCTTGGGGCGTGAAGCTGGGAGCTGCCTTGGCGTGCCGCCCCGTGCACCTTGTCCTGTATCAGCAGCGACTGCCGACAGTCACAGGAGATTCTGCCCTCTTTAACGTGACGCCCATTTCCCTGGTCCCTCAGCCACCTTTTACCCTTGCCACAGAAGGCAGTTGTGCCTGGTTTGCACAGTAAGACGCTCTTCCCGATGGGAAGGGGCTGTTTGCTGCTTCCCCTGCCAGCTGCAGAGCAGCTCGTGGGGCAGCACAGGTCTGCGTGGCAGTGGGAAGTGGGAGTGGAAGCTCTTCTTGCTGCCTCCACCTCAAGCAAAGGAGTAGAGGGGGTCTGGATCGGAGACCAGAGCACTCTGCTTGCTGCGTGGGAAGCCAAGGCTTAGCTGTAGCTTGGTTTTGGGAGAAGACGTTAGCCAGACCACAGCTGAAGAGCTGCAAGGAAGGAGCGGATGTCGCTGGAGTGGGCAGGTCAATATGGTATAAGCAAGTGTGAATCATTCCAGGCTGTTCGAATGAGGTCCTGGGCTGGACCATCCTACTGCTTCCAGCGTGAGCCCTTGGCCTCGTGATCACCACCATAAACGTGGTTATCTAGGCCCAGAACAAACCTTGTCCTTGCAAACACTAGTGAAAATGACTCGGTATTTACAGAAGCCTTTCGCCTCCCAACCATTACCTAACCCTTGTGAGAAGTAACCGCCGAGAGGAGGCTTATGGGTTCCTGCTCTGCTGGCCCACCTCCCACGCGGCCAAGCCCAGGGTGTGTACGTGGTGAGCCCTTGGAGGAGGGGACAACGGCAGTATCCAGGCTCAGAGAGCCGCTCGGCAGCGGTAGCTACCTGTGTGCAGCAGCCTGGCTGTCACGGCATCCTGGGCTGCCGCACCCCCTCCGAGGGCGCAGAGACCCACGTGCGGGGCTCGGCATGGAGACGAGCGGGTGCGAGCCCTTCCCAAGCGGGCAGCCGCCCGTGCGGCAGGGCAGCCGCCCGCCTGCCTGGCCGCTGCTGGAGGGGCTGCCGCGGTGGCTTCAGCCAGCGGTGGGGTTGCGGGGGCTGGGGTGAGATGATTGCGATGTCGAGTGTGACGCTTCCCAGGAACTGAGCCGCCTGGGGCGGCGTTTGGCAGCCCGCTTGTGAGGCGGCTCTGTGCTCCGTCGCCTGCTTGATCCCTCTGTTGCCGCGGCGTGTGAGGCAGGTAGAAGTGACGCTGTGCATTAACGCTCTTATCCTCAATGAAGAAAATCCTGTGTGGGAAGAACATACTCTTACTATGCAAGCTTTTAAGTCCTTATCTGTGCAGGTGCCTTAGGCAGCTGTAATTTTACCGTCTAACATATTCTTTCGACATCTCAGAAGCACGCCCTGTGCTTATGGGAAGCCGAAAAGATGAACACCCGCAGCTATGATAGTGTTAATTCTTGCGGCTAGCTCCTAACCCTGGACCATCTCCACCCTCTTGCTTTGACTGTCCCTCTCGCCTGCATCATGAAGTCCCAGACTCATCCCGCAGGTGACAGGCGACTCTTTTGTAGAGGATTCTTCTAATTCTGGAAAATGCTTATCTTGTAAGAGATGGAGAATATCTGAAATAAAACCCAGCCTGCCCCTTTTGCTGGGGGACTGGACCGCAGCGTGATTTCCCAGCTGGGAATTTCCCTCTGGGATGGGAGTGGATGCCGGATGACAGAGCAGGACTTTGTGAGCCAGCTGCCTTCTCCTGCATCTCGCTAGACATGTGTAACGGGAGTGTCAAGTGACTGGGGCTTAACCCAAGTGTCTCTCTTCTCTCTCTCCCTCTCTCGATGCAGGTGACGGAGCTGAACGAGCCTCTGTCCAACGAAGAGAGGAACCTGTTGTCCGTCGCCTACAAAAACGTGGTGGGGGCACGGCGCTCCTCTTGGCGAGTAATTAGCAGCATTGAGCAGAAGACCTCTGCTGATGGGAACGAGAAGAAGATAGAAATGGTCCGGGCCTACCGCGAGAAGATCGAGAAGGAGTTGGAAGCGGTGTGCCAGGATGTGCTGAGCCTGCTGGACAACTACCTGATCAAGAACTGCAGCGAGACGCAGTACGAGAGCAAAGTCTTCTACCTGAAGATGAAAGGGGACTATTACCGCTACCTGGCCGAAGTGGCCACCGGTGAGAAGAGGGCGACCGTGGTGGAGTCTTCGGAGAAGGCCTATAGCGAAGCCCATGAGATCAGCAAGGAGCACATGCAGCCGACCCACCCCATCCGGCTCGGTCTGGCGCTTAACTACTCGGTTTTCTACTACGAGATCCAGAACGCGCCGGAGCAGGCCTGCCACCTGGCCAAGACGGCCTTCGACGACGCCATTGCCGAGCTGGACACCCTCAACGAGGACTCCTACAAGGACTCAACGCTCATCATGCAGCTCCTCCGCGACAACCTAACGCTCTGGACGAGCGATCAGCAAGACGACGACGGTGGAGAAGGCAACAACTAGACCCCCCGATGGACTGGCAGCCGCACGCTGATGCTAACTACTGCAGTCTTTATTTTTTTCCCACTGGGGGGGGGGGGGTCAGGGGTGGGGGAGGGAAGCGGAGGGGACACCTTCCCCGGGAGGCCCCCCACAACCTGTCTTTGATTGCCTCGTTGACATTTTTGCCAAAACACCACTAGTGGAAGTCAGGCTGGCTGTGCTGGTATGGAATAGCAGCCTCACTGGCATATGGACTGTTCTGTAGATTATTAATACAAGTGGAGCTGTCTTTAATTTAACTTTATCGCTAGAAATAAAAGGGGTTTAAGACAAATACGCGTGGATGGAATGGCCCTCGTTTTTAAGGAAAGCAATGCAAAAAAAAAAAAAAAAAGGG
>Ga0181612_170497_pt1 | contig 18339 bp, 14 predicted proteins | sample HoacroProtozoa21_FD_119630 | JGI IMG/M metagenome (GOLD analysis project Ga0181612, IMG submission 119630) | Hoatzin crop microbial communities from Cojedes, Venezuel. Combined Assembly of Gp0051906, Gp0051904, Gp0051908
CCTGGAGAAGAGGAGGCTGAGGGGGGACCTTATTGCTCTCTACAACTACCTGAAAGGAGGGTGTAGTGAGGTGGGTGTTGGTCTCTTCTCCCAGGTAACGAGCGATAGGACGAGAGGCAATGGCCTCAAGTTGCGTCAGGGGAGGTTTAGATGGGTTATTAGGAAAAGCTTCTTTACTGAAAGAGTGGTCAGACATTGGAACAGGCTGCCCAGGGAGGTGGTGGAGTCACCATCCCTAGAGGTGTTAGAAAACATGTAGATGTGGCACCTCAGATATGGTTTATTAGGCATGGTGGTGTAGGGCGGATGGTTGGACTTGATGATCTTAGAGGTCTTTTCCAACCTATGATTCTATAAATATCGATTAAATATAAACACAGCTGTCTGAGGTAAACACAACAGCAGCTCGTACTGATCAGGGCACTGGTTAGTTTTCACTGAAGTGCTCCATTTTGTGCACTCTTCAAGTGAAGAGCTGGGTCTCTCTGTGCGCATGTGGCCTTACTGCAGGGACTAAAGAGCTACAGCTCAGCCCTCTGCAACTGGCAACCAAATACAGGACGTTTTCAATTTACCTAGAACACAAATGTTTTACATGCATTAGGGATATATTAAGGATGTAGGTGTTACAGTGTTCTTGGTATTTGAGGTTATCCTTTTTTTAAAGGACAAACACCACCATAAGGCGAGAACTATCAAAACCAAAACAAACTCTTACATGATAAATTCCGTCAGATTGCACCATTTTTTAGAGTCCACTTTCTTCATCATCTCTTCAAAGGATTTTCCACAGGCAGGCAACTTTTCTAACATGAGAGATTCATTGCAGAGATTAGTCTGCTGACGTGCACCTAGGAAAAATCAGAAAGCACCTTAAAGCTCAAACAACGAAATAGAAGAAGCACGAACACATCATTCACAAAGTCCTTCACGTAATTCTGCTTGTCACTTACATTGTTGCCAACCTAACATTCAACTTTCTAAACAATTTTGTAGATAAAATATACCCTTATACATAAAACATAACTTAGTACCAATTACTCTGTTACCACGTATAGTATCATCTTTCAGACCTAGCATAGATGAACCTACCTAGTCACTTTTCTGGTCTCACTCAGCTTCTACTCATACTAACTTCTTACTGCCCATTTGCACGCATAGTTAAAAGCTAACTGGAGTTACTGATCATATGCTTGAGTACAGAAAGCACTTCTGAAGCCTACACAGGTGTGTCCCATTGAACTAACCATACGACCGTAAATGAACTTGGATGTCGGAAACCCTTGTATAGCTTACCAGCTAAAGGGCTCAGAATCCCACAGTCACAATTAAGCTTTTTCTTTAGTATATCTTTAGTATATATTAAAGGAATTATCTACCATTATCTGATGCTGATGTTACAAGCATACAGCTACTTGCAAAGAAAGCATTCACCTTGACTTGAACAAGACTGTATCTTTTGCAATCTGTAATGGCCAATCCACAATATTTAGAGTCAAAGTCAAAGGTTTTCCTCATCCAGCCCACATCTGCATTGCAATACAAAGATAGTATTTTGACATTTCTTGCAAAGTTACAAATCTGAAAAAAATCTATTCGGACTAAAATATTTAATTTTGATAAGGCTGAGACACTTTGTTTTGATTAAGTAGTTAAATATGTCTTGCTTTACCTTTATAATTGCCACTGTTTTGATTGCTCTTCTATATACAAAGTGCATACACTTTGTAGAACATTAAGAATTACCTTTAAGTATATGTATGTCAACATGTTTGATACAAATGCCCAAATTAAATTAGTCAGAAAAAAAGGAGTGTAATTTCTTCTCTTTACAGCAGCACAAATCTGAGAAAAGGATTTACATGAACAAAACTGCAACCCTAACAAACCTCTCAGGAGGTGTCAGGCAACTCTCCTGTGAACTCTGGAGGAACATTTTTTTTTTGAGAATAAAGCCAAGAAGAACAGATCACTTTATCCTCTTCTAATTATAGAAAAAAGAAGTCTAAGTAGAATTAGGTCTTGCACCTTCTTCTTACGAACCTACATTTTCACTCAGACCCTATTTACACTAGGGAGAGGAGGTATTTTTTTGCTTCTGTTAGTCATTTTGAGGGCAGGGCACCATCAAAGAGCCGGTGGTTCTAATTTTACACGGTGCCAGGTGAAGTGAGGCCAAAGGCGTGCAAGCCTTCACTTGAAAAGCATGGTTCCTCACTATTTAGTCAAAAAAACTTCAGATGTCTGGTTTCAGGCTTCACGCCCGCCTCCTCTCGAAATGGGGCATGTAACTGTAAAACAGGCTCAAGTGCACATGCAGTGTCTCACCAACGAAGGTGGTGGCTGCTCTGGAGCCCAGGCAGAAGCACCTTGCAATTTAACTCCAGCTATCGCAGCCGACTCTTTAGCTGGGGACTCAGTGATGTTGGGGAAGTCAATGACTCCGTGATGCTGTGTGCCAAACGAGAGACAGACACCACACCTGACCAAAGAAATATTTTGCTTTCACATACCTTCCAGTAGCAGCAGGCCCATAACTGGACAGCCTACGCCGCACCTGAGACCCCAAGCCTAACATTTCCTATGGACCACAAACCTCTCCAGGCGTACACCTGACTCGCTGGGACCTGACCCTACCTCCTTCGCTACATCTGATCGTCAGAGCTCTTTGAGCTGACACTAAGCCTTCATCTACACCAGAAAAAAATCACAACTACAATTATTCACCAGTAACAGAAATAATGAAAGTTACGAACCGGGGCAATTTTGTCCTTGGGAAGCTAACGTGATAGCATGGACCCTGCCTATTTAAGTGTCCCCGACAGTTCATCTGGCAGCTGCAGCAGTTGTGAGTTACACTTTCCACAGTGAGATCTGCAGATGAACATTAAAGCTGGGCAGAATTCAAAACCAGATATGGAAATTGCATAGCTGGCCACGTAAATCCTACACTGATGCTTTGACAGAAGTTGCACAAAACCGCCTCCCCTGGCAGGGTATTCTGAACAGCCAGCTATTACTTGATTTATACCCTTGTAAATCCAACAGAATACAAGTTTCTCCTCCATGACGTCAGGTGCACTGACAATTTACTCCAGCCCCTTCCCAGCGGGGTGTTTAAATGGATTTTCCATGGCCTTGGTATTTTTGGTTGGCGCTCTTCAGAGCTTCAATATGTTGCAGGGTTACAGAAAAAGCTCCGATAGAGTCACTTGACAGGAACAATCTAATGACACAAGAGTTTCTGTCTAAACCCCTGGCCAAAGGGGTTCACAATTATGAATAATTCTGCAATTTTACCATCACTATTGAGACTGACTTTTACAAACACTACAACGCTCTCTGTCCATACAGACAACGGACAAGACCAGTCGCAAAAAATGCATGATGGCTGACTAACTGAAATAAGATGAAAGCACTTCTCAAATGGCTGCCCTTAACAAAACAGAAACTTAAGTTTGAACTTTAGAAGAAATGCTCACCTGCAAATCCAAGCGTCATGAGACCATTAACTGAGGGGGGCAGAAAAAAACAAACATAGTTGAGTTAGATATCTCCATACTATTATATAAGAGAATTAGTGCAGATACAAGCAAACATGAGCATGATTTAGGTTTCAACAGAATACTCAAAATACTCATTTGAACATTACTTTCAGTTTTATTAAAGAGTGTGTCTGAATGGAAAAATGAACATTTAGAGACCATTACGTTTTTAAATTCCTTGTTATCAATCCTTTAAATGGCTAAATCATGCAGACTCATAAAGGGTCTCTCCACACCACTCTTTCCCATAATTTCCAACATTAGAGATTAGGGACAGGTTAATTTTTACTTTCAGCTTCTTGAGGGTAAAAAAGTTGGAGAAGATAACACACACATTCCAAATGTAGGTAAACTGCGCACTCTAAAGTGTAGAGCAAAAAAAAAGAAAGAAATCATTTTGCTACTAAAATTAAGCAAGCACAGAATGATAAACAAGCATGTACTCTGTTCATTTAGAAATGCAATGTTGTGTTTCATGGTCTCCACTGTTGGCACAGTGAAGTCATACATTCTGAAAAATATCACGTCAAAACCCGTAAGTTTCTCACATGGACATTCCATTAACAGAGGTACGTCAGGAGAGCATCCAAATGGAAACCCAGACTGTGCCAACAGGAGTCTTCTGATCCACAATTTGCAGTACATCCAGATGGATTAAATTATCAGAATCCCACTGTGCTCGCACAGCTCCAGCCACACTTAGGATTTTGCAAATATAGCTGAGGGATGTGGCTTCAATTATTTTTGATGTCCCACTGTAAAAAAAATGCTGACAAATCTTTGTAGCGTTAACCTTGCATCAGAAATGAAATGAGTAGTTTCACAGAGATGGGTGCCCTCCTGCTCCTCGTTTATACCCTACACATCACGCCAGTGAAAGGAATCGATATATACGTAGCAGAATGTCATCCCAGTCATACTGATCTTGACTGTGGGTTCACTGAGATACGCCAAGCTCTCGACTGAGTGAACTGCAAATTGTTGCATCTGTGTATCTGAGGAGAATTTAGATCCTTCTCAGGAACATATTATTTCTCCCACACAAGCATTAATCTCTGTCTTAGTTACTAATGAGCCAGAAAGAGCAGGAATCCATGTATCAGAAAACTCTGTTGCATCCAAACTCAGAGAGCTGAAACTCCATTATACACTCTGCTGGCTGCGTCTCTTCCACAAATACAGCACTCTTCTTTCCAGGCTATTAGCTGCTATACTAGTAAATATACTTCAGTCCCAGTTTTTCTTTAATCCTCACTTGAAATTATGCCTTATCAACAGCAGAAAACTTGAAGATCAAATTAAAAGCACACACTCCATAAGGAAGCCAAACCCACTCCTTCCAAGGAACCAGTCTAGACGCACATAGGTGCCCTAGATGTTCCCCTTGAGGACCACATACTGCACCGCCAATTCTTATTCTATCAATTCCTATCACTGATCTCTAGGTCCTTTATAGTTATTGCTGCAGTAATCCTCAAGCGACCACGCTGAGGCAAATAAAACAGGATTTACGATGAGAGCGCGCTGGTAAGAAAAAACGTGTCCATATTTTACAGACGAGAGGTTGAGTGACTACTGCAGTGTCAGGCAGGGAAGCTGTGATAAACCAAGTAATGAATAAAGGCTCACAGGTTTGTGCTCACAAATTACCCCCCTCAGAGGAAAATGCGCTTTTTGCATTTTCTGATCTGGTCATAACAAAGTAAGACAGAATGTTTGGCATCTATCCTCAACCAAAAGGGTCCAGATACCTTCAGAGAAGGCTAAAACAACAATCCAGACCACCATGTGCTATCGTGTCCACCCATCCTTATCTTTTACTCCCAGATATTCAACTCATAATAAAGATTTAATCAGGAGACTACAGCTTGTTGGCCATGATAGTGTACAGAAAAAGTATGACCTCTCCAGCAGCTCTTTTAAGAAGGGGCAAGTCCAGCTTGTTTCTTGAAAGGCTGATGCCATCACATCTCACTAGAAGATACACAGAGGAAGCAAAGTGGGTCAGTGTTAGAAGATGTTGCCATGGTCCCAAAGTAAACAGCTGCCATACACTCCTACCTGAACCAACATTTAAGGGACGAAAAAGAAGGTTCATTTTAGCTGTACCAGTCGCCTGCACGTTAAATCATGTTCATAATGGACCAAAGCAACGACCTTTAACTTTTATTTTCTCCATACACTGTAGCGGCATGTGTCATCGCCCCTAGCATTAGTGGAATCAGATGCGCAGGGACCAACCAGCAAGGAGCCGGAGGAAGGGGTGAAGGAAAGCACCATCAAATGAAAGATGGGGAAAAATAGGTTTGAAGAGCATTTGGAAAGAAAAAGTAAATATAAGCAAAATAGGCTAAAGTAACAGAAAGTAAGAACACGAAGAAAAACCCCAAATTTTTACAAACAACCCACTTCAAAATTCTGTATATGCAAAAAAAGAAGATCTGATCCTAGATTGTCACTGCAGCCTCATCTTATCTGCTCTCTACTCTCCTTTTATAAACAGACATTCTCCTGACATCAGAAAGGGAACTCAGAATGGGACTCACAGCAATATGTAAATTCACTACCAGGACACATGAGAGGGTAACTGTCCTATAATTTTTCAAGTATATAAACTTCTGTTTTCCTGTGACATGGATAAATATTTCTCTGTGTTTATTTTTCTGCTATATTGTTATTATTCACTGGCATTTTATCCCAGGGGCTTAAAAGTAGCACTGAAAGTCTTTGTATTGCAACTACTTGATAAATCTGAAGCAGCATATGAATTGCTGTGTGTTCTTCCTACTGAACATTCCTCCAAACACTTCGTAAGAATAATTTTGAAAACCTTGTATAAATATGAGAGGGAAGTGTTAGAATATTATTCAGCCTTGCCTTCGCATTTCTTCAGGATGCTGCAACTGCTGATAGGATAGTCATATTTCTGAATGGCTCCAATACTTTCTCGGAATACAGATATCCAATAATTCTTGTTTCACCTGACTGCTGCACACAGCTTTTCGCCAGCAATTACAGCAGTGTAATCTCATGTATAGTCTTCAAAATTTGTGATGCCTGAATCAAAACTGTATTTTTATCAATCATAATTTTCATAAGAAAAAAAAATATAATGACCTCAAGCTAAACCTCATGTCAAGACCCTACTTCTATACTACTTTGTAAAGACAATCCTGCCAATTACCATCATCTAATCGTTAACCATATGTCAGGACGAGGTCTACACTGGACATTATGCACTACACAAACACCTGCCTCTGCAGAACCTGAAATTTTATTGACAGCAGCCCATTACCGTGCCAGAACTGCAATGAAAAATGCAGTTTGAAGCGGCAACTGCTGCTCTGCAGTCATGCACCTACAATTTGTTGGAAGCACAGGGGAGAGATTAATACTCTATTCATCTCATTTTGTCATACTGATCAGATCTCATTACCCACAGTTCTTTCATAAATCTGATTTTAAATCCCGAACAAATCAATCTCACAGACGTGTACCAATGTCTTTCCAGGTATTTAAATGTTACATAAAGTTACCTGTTGCACAGGTGCTATTAAAGCTCATGTTAAATTTACCAGTCTCTTATGTAAACCCCAAGTTATACCATTACAGGTTTTCTGGCAGGAATGCATAGACACTTCAGAGTATGTAACGCATAAGAAACTCCCATGGAAATAGCTCTGTCAAGAGGCATCCTACCGCATCAGAAAAACTCTGGTTACAATTGGGGTGGGGTTTCTTTATCACCTGTCTTCCTGGGCACTTAAGAGCGCAAGAGCCTCATTTCACTAGGGTGTGTATGAAAACAGAAGGAAAAGATGAGCTAACACAGGTGTCACGCTGCTGCCTTCCAGAGACTTCTCTATGAGCCCTCTGTGGGGGGCAAGTCAAATGCACGTGGTCAAGACACCTCAGACTCTGAAGAGGCTGAGCAATCCTGAAACTTGATGGAAAAGCCCACAACGGTCCCATGAAGGTCTGAGCCCTCCTATTTTGAATAACAGGACTGAAGGAGAGAACAGCTTCTTCAAATACTTTTCCGTCAAACCCACATTTTCCCCTGCATATCTCTACACCTAGCTTCAGCCAAATGCCATCAGTAAGCATTTCTTAAAGGCACATGAAGGTACATCTCTGTTCCAATTCTGTGTCACGTTAGGGCACAGAGTTTTGTATGGCCAGCTCAAGCACAGTGCTGGCAGGAGGGGCAGAGGCAGACCAAGCTAGGGTATGGCCACGGAGCTGGGAGTGCAGAAACTGGTCCGAACAGTCAGAAAAACTGGTGAAAGAACGTAGCATTTCTGTCCTTTCAGCTAAAAGCCAAGGTTGGCCATGCCAGCTTTTAGGAGAAAAGGGGCTGATTCTCAGCTAGTATAAAAGAGCACTCACTGAGTTTTGACCATCTCAGTCTGCTAGGGAGCTGGTTGACATACGCGGACTTACCAGAAACTACAACCAAGTTACTGAAAGAGATTTGGCTTCACACCCGCAGTGCCACGGCCTGCAACTCAGAGAGAAGAGACTTAACATCTTCCTACAAGGCTGTGGCAGCTTGAAGCAATGTACTTCTCAACAGCCACACAAGACACCTTGCTCAGGTGCTGTGAGGAGCCAGCTGGTCCTCCCTCTGCTGCAGCGTGTGCTTAAGGATCTGAGCTTTTATCCTCGCTGCCCTGACAGGCCTACTTTGTACCCCCACAAACTGCAGCTCCAGGTTATTTTTCAAATGATAAATTGCTTCTTTGCGCCCAGTTCACATTCCAGCTAATAACATCAGGAAGTTAAACCCTCAAAGAGATAACAAAGTGATAATTTAACATGAAATTGCTACATAGGTGGGCAGAGCATAAACTTCTGCTATGAAAAAGTCTGAAACACACTCAGGAAACAAAGAATTGGTTATGACTGATGATGAGCTGGGGTGACCCCAGCGCCATCCCCCCGGGGCCGGCAGAGCCACGGGTGGGAAACAGGTTCCATCGAGGGCTCCAAGGCAGCAGGGGATGAACCGGGGAGTGCAGACAGCCGCCGAAGCAGACAGGGCCAGAGGTGGGATAGGAGACAAGGCGACCCAGTGCGTAGGTCCAGAGCACACACAGGAAAACAGCCAGCAAGCCAGAACCATTTGTGGTGGAGCTCAAGGCACGACGGGGGACCCAGGCCCAAACGTGGGGGTGAGGGGGGACCCAGTTCAGGGCACTGTTAATGCACTGAGAGCCTTGACAGCACGTCAGCACGCGGCCAGCCAAGCGCAGCCTTCAACCCAGGCTTAATGAACATGATTTGAGAACTGGCCCAGCGCGATACCTCTACCTGCTATACAGTGAAATGCATATGCATGTATTTATGTGGAAACCAACATGTATCTTCTCAGGTGGCCCACCCTCACAGAGAAAGCCAACATCAATGGCAGTATTGTTTCAAGCCTAGAGGCTGTTGCCAAAGTACAGAAAGGAAAAATAACGCTATTGGTACAAAAACTGAAGTCCCACCTGCCCAACTTTAAATAACCCTTGCCACAATATATCTGGCTCAGAAGGTCATCTTTTGTTCTCAGCTACTCACTGTCCCCTTGGCGCTTTTCTGTATAAGAGGAGCAGGAGAGGGAGTAGGGGGGACGGGGACAGGATGCAAGAACGTCATCACACGGCGTGCAAGCAGCCAAGGAAGTGAGGCAGCTGAAGTTCACGGAGCCAGGCAGTGACAGGAACCCAGCACAAAGGAAGGATGTCGGGAATAAACAGAAGCTTGCAATAAATATAGTACATGAAAGAAGTGTTACACTTGCATTCACAATTGGCCCAGAAGAAACACGCCTCAGCACACGGAGAGGCAGGAGCAAGGTGAACCTGTTGGCAGGGTGGCCTGATCTGTCCCAATGCCCAACGTATCTGGAGAGCCAGCATAACACAGAAGTCAGCTTTGCTTTACCCCCTGCTTTGATGCCAAATCCTTTTAAATACTTTTTTTTTCTTGTGTCAACTATATGGCAGATGTATATTAGCCACAGAATTGTAATATTCTAAAAGTGCAGTTCAGTGCTATACTTTATCACAGTTTGAGGCATTACATTATTGCTTTTGAATCGTTAAGATAATTGCAGAGCGTTGAGAAATTTGGAGATTAGAGTCGTCTTCCCGCAGAGCAAGAAAAGCGTGAAAGGACACAATTTAAGCTCTTTCATTTCATCAGTGTGAATCAACAGGGAGCGTTACTGAGGGCATCAACTGTTTCGTCTCATGTTGGTTCAGAGTTCTCCAGCTTTCCAGAGACTGCAAAGAAATGTGACAATTATTCTGAACTCAAATTTCATTTGGGAATTTTTCAGAGCAGCAATACAAATGATTGTCCTTTACTTTCCCTTGTAAAGTCCTTAAACAACTGCTGGCAGCATATAAATAATACTTCATGATTTCTGAACAGCCTATGTCTAATTCCAGAGGTGGTGTATGGGTTTTCTGCTACTCTGCTTCAAACCAGTAGATTTTATTTAAATACATATATAACCAATATCTTCTATTTAAATATTTAATTATTTATTACATGTTAAGTACTTGTTTATTAAATAAATATTTCAATTAACCATATCAGTTCAACGACATACTTAGGGAGGAGAATACTTAGCAATCAACTGAATGCTAAGATCTGCATTGTAACAGCAGTTGCACGACCCAACCTGAAATGTCACGTAATGTTTTCTTCACCTCTTTTCTGTCCCGTTATGTTTTTGACGGAGCACTGTGTAATTAAAATACAAAATGGTATTTTTACAGCCACCGACTTTCAGACAGTGGATGAACTAAATATTCCAACAGCAGAATCAAATGCTTGAAGTAAACTCTCTTCACACTGTTTTGTAAGAGTGCTACAGACAAAATGTGCTCCTTGACAAAAATCCCAACTCCAGATCCTTCCAGAGAGCGAAATCGAAGAATAAGAGGAGCATCTTTGTTCCTAGAGCTGGAAGAAATCTGTGGCATTAGCAACTGTTCAAAGATGACACTCAACAACAAGGCAGGGACCACCATCTAATTTAAGGCGGCTGGAAGAGAGATCCAGAGGACTGTGCTCCTCGGGAGGTGCTATAGCCTACAGCCAGCAGAGACAAGCAGAACAGCTTTCCTAACAAACTCAAACCATCTCTGGATGAAAAGACTTCTGCGCACGTTCCCCAGGATGTTAGGAAAAGATTGTTATTTGAGATGTATCTACAGGTCTTCCAAAGGCTTCATGCTCCTGGTTGTCTTTTAACTTGTGCCTGTGAGACCTGGTCTTCTGGATCTTGGGATGCTGTGGTTGTCACACAGATGTATAATCTCTAAACCAAACAGATCATTGTTCTTAATTTATGACTACAGATAAATATGCTTGTAGCAAGAGGAGGTGAACACCTTTTTTTTCCCTCTAAACCTGTGCACTTCTTCAGGCTCAATACAGCCTAGTGACGTACCACTACTGCAGTCCCTATTTTACATCAACTACGAAAATAATGACAGAACTAGTAAGAAATTTGTCTAAGGTCACAAGTAGAAATCAGCGTCACGCCGAGTACAGTGTGACCCTAGTAGTGGTCCTGTGCCAGGACCTCTGTCTCACCACTACCTCCTTCCCTCAGAAAATGTTACCAAAGCCACTGAAGAACACAACGATGTCTCTCTGCCTGAAAGATACCTGTGAAATGTGTCTGCTGCATAAGCCATGGGAAAGGCACATCAACAAATGAGGCAGCTTAGTTCAGATTTATTTCCCCCAAATGGCAAACAGCTTGCAATTACTGTGGAGAGACACACACCCTCTGTCCGCATGCGAACTGTGACAGACACCAAGGTTGGTCTCCACATCCAGGACCTCAGTCTGCCACTGTACCACCTGATCACCTAGAAGCACATATTTGATCTAATGAGTGGTCATTATTGTAACCTAGCTGCCTGTCATTAATCGAAAAGGCAGGAAAACACAAGAGAAAATGTGATGTGACATAAGGTTTCCCTGTAATAAGGAAACACAAGGTCAGTACAATACTGACTTTATACCTATCCACCTGTGAATGAGTGTTCTAATCTGCTCCTGTGGAGCAGCCTGAAAGACAAGCAACTTTTTTATTATTATTATTTTTAAATAACCTTGGGAAGGGGAAATGACCTGTGAAGGTTTCACAGACGAGGGTCACGGCACACTCCCTCCTGAGGAAGCGTTTAAAACCACGGGATACTCGAAGACATTAAAAGTTTCTTCTTCCCTTGACAGGCAGAACATTTAAATCAAGACACTGCAATCACAGAAGGCCTGGGAAAATGTGGTTTTTTTTCTCTTCTGTTCAGACAACAAAAATCCCCTCCCCGCACATCCACCTTCTCCTGATGCTATGTGTACTCCTCTCGCAGACTCATAATGCTGTTACGTATTGTGTCGAGTCATTACATCAACATAATTTCAGTGGAGTCACGTTTTCAGTGAACTCTGCGTCTACCATGAAATAATAAGTTGGCCTGACCATCCCAATGTGGGTTGTTTTTCTTCAGTAGCCCAGCTTGCCTCCCAGTGCTTCAGAGCTCTGGATGCTCAACCACACAACCACAGAATATTTTAAATGACATATCGCTATGAAGAACTATGAAGAGCAATAAAACACTAACAAAATCGCAGAGCTTCACGCCTACTTCTACAGCTATATATGTACCTGCTCATAGTATGTGTGTGTGGCTCTTCACAACAGACACAATAAGCCCTGGAAACAGATCCTCGCCAGCCTGGCATGGTAGCATGATGCCTGCACGCCATAATTTCACCTGGATGGATATCCATATGGGAACCTTTGCGCAGCAGCAGACTGGCATCAGAAATCACTTGGGCCAATCCTGGAGTAACCCATTACTCTCAGTGGATCTGAGGAGCAGAACTGACTGCCTGAGAAGCACAAATTCCCAGGCGTCCCCTCGCAGGGCACGCTGCGTCTGGCTGCTCATGCAGAGCCCAGTGCTTCTCGGTTTGCGCTTCCCCTATTTTCTTTCATTTCACGTTTCTTAATGCAGTTCTCTTGCTTTGTTTTTCAGACAGCATGTGCCACTAAAGGCATAAGAGGATATGACAGTGAAAGGTCTAAACTTCTCTCGCTTCTTCCCACATCTACAATCTTCATACATTAACACTGTACTGAAAGTCAATTACCATTACTCCTGAGTAGTAGAAACAAAGCACTTGCTAGCAAGTGTTCCATAAGCGTAACATAGGTATCAAGTAACAAGACAGTAAAACCTTTAAAGTTTTCTTTACAGCCATTAATAACCTCTGTCCAGTTTTTCTTTCATGTCAGTACTTTTTTAAGAAAATTTAAGAGAGGGTAGTATGTCTGACCTTGTTTGCTCGACCAGCCCAAGACCGACAGACATTTCAGTAAGAGCAGATCAGCAGTGCTTACGTTTACACGGGAGAATGAAGACCGTGCTAGGAATACACCAGTTAACAAGTATGGAAAACCAAAAAAGGTGAACACTGTATGGAAAACTGTTAAACCACATTTCTTCCAGAGCTAAAAAAAATTTCTAGGGAGTACAGCAGAAATCATTCATCGCTATTTGTGGACCCAAGCTGAAACAGTGGGCATGACCAACTCAGAAGAGTGAGCTCCTAAGGTCTTCAGATCTGCACATTTTTGAGCTCTGGGATAGCTGATGTTTAACCCCAAGTCCCTTGCTGCACAGCCACCCAATTGTGGTCACTATCCAAACCTTCTTTGCAGAGGCTGTTTCCCCATAAATACTGAAAATGCTTCAACAACTTGAGACTAAAGCAAAAGCTTCTTCTGGGGGTTACACAAATAAAACTCTGCATAAAGCCATCTGCAAAAGAATTTATGTTCTGCTATTCAAAAAAAGCATCAGAGCTAACTATTATTGTGTGACTGTCTTCTCAGCCGTCACCTCTCTTTTCTAACCAGGGTTTTAATTAGTGTCGTTAGAGCTGGCTGCTTAGTTTTGCATAAAACCAACCTCCCTGCATTGCTATGGGAGCATTTTTATAACTCTTTACTGATGTCCTGAGGAGTAAGTGATGAGCTTTAACTCACCCTGGCTTAAAGAAAAGAGCACTTGATAGACCTCCAGCCATTTCATTGTATATTCAGATCTTTCAGCCCAAAATTCAAGTGTAGACATAACTGGTTATTCCGTATTGACCTATAGAACATCAGGGTTTGTTTAACTCAAACACCATCAGTGTTTTGCAGTGAAGCTGCAAAACTGTTTATTTAAACCTAACTGTTTTCAGAGTCTCGGAGACATTCTTCTAGGGCTGAAATGTTCCAGGGTTTTGCTCCCATATTAGGGTGAACTCTTTTTTCACCCTGAAGTGTGAGGAAAATCCTCCTTGGGACTTCAGAGTTATGCAAGAAATCAGTAGAAAGGGGAGCGGAGAAGAATGAGGATTTCCCTCCCTCTCATTTTGCAAATGTGTAAACAATTCTTTTCCTCACAAACTTACAAACACCTTTATTTTAAAACCCTGTGGAGTGATACACTCCAAAGCCAGCAGGAATCCCTCGAATCACCCAGGCCTACCCCTTTTGTAACATAAGATAAAGAAAGTCTTCCAATAATTTCCATAACAAACCAATAATGTCTACTCAAATGACAGGATATTCTTCACAAACATTTCCAGTGTAGATTTCAAGATTGCAAGTGATGGAGAATCCCGCGTATCCTACAGGAGGTATTTGTTTTTGATTATTTCTGCCAACACTTTTTATTTCTTTGACGAGATTTTTTTATAATTCATTACACGATAAAGTATGAAGTAGCTGGGAGGAAAAGAAAACCCAAGTATGTCTAAGGCATACTCAGCGCGCACCAGCCAAAATCTTCAGCAGACCAGTATAGGATCAAACATCCTCATGGCGTTGTAATGCGTATTCTACTTATCTGTACTGCCCCACTACAAAGGTAAGAAAAAGAGAAGCTGGAACCTACTTTAATTAAAATTCACTGAAAATAACAGGCTTAAAATGTTACGTTACTACGCAGAGGGAGATTTTTCCCCCCCGTTATTAAAGATATTTAATTAAATGCAAGAAAAGAGCATTAACTTTTATTTCCAAAATCTTAAAATGCAGAAAGACATGAAAACACAGATATTTTGAGGAGCTTCATTTTCCTTTGACCGTTCCTTCACGTTGCTCTGACTTGGTTGGGGTTTCTGGTTTACACTAGCGATAGCTAAAGAGAAACTGGACCTGTGGTTATTCCAACAACACTACATCTAGTTCACTGTGCATAACTAAGTATTTTATGGCAGAACACTTCCCACCCCTAAGGTACCCCTGGAAATATGTTCAGCAACGACATTACCTAAGGGCAAAGGCTGGCTTGCCTGAATGCAAATCCAGCTTAGGTCCACCGGTCAAAACTTTAGGAAGGAGATTTCCATGATTTTTTAATACGATGCAGTAAGCTCTAACTTTGAGTTATTTTGAAGTAGGTATTTAGCATATAACAAAACTATATATTGATCTGCTTTTCTAAAAATAAAATAGGAATAGAGGAGATTTCACACATACTGTATGACAATCAATGTCTCTATGGAAGTGTTAACTTTGAGTGTCTCCAAATTGAGAGCCAAAACAAATTTCTTTTTCCTATTTCACTTGAACATGTAATCCTAATGCTGTATCATAGTAAGTGTACATCACATACTGCTAAATACATTTAAAGAAATCTCTTCTAATATTAAATTGGAAAGTTATGTTCTTGATACATGGAGATCCTTGAGGAGTAGAGCTGGAATAGCTCATGAACTCAAGGGGCACAGAAGGACAGTGTAACACTTGCAGTGGCTCACCAAAAGCAAACGTGAAGTGAAAATCTGTTCCACAGCCCCACGTGGCTACCAGGCAGCAAAGCTCTGATGCCAAGGCTGACACCCTTTGAGAAAAGGGCCTCCTCCACTCCAAAGCTGCAGAACCTAGCCAGGTATCCCAGAGACATCCGAGCCTCTTCAGACAACGAGACTGACTGCAAGCACGCACATGGCCTTTGCACCACCACATCAGAAGGACATCTTCCTCACAGCCTTGAAGATACTCTTCTGTGCACAGAGGGTGAGCAAGAGAGAGGACTACAGACCAAAGCTAAAGTTCAAGAACTTAAGTCTTGGAAGAAACCCAGACTTTGTGTCCTATTGATGAGCACTGGAGTGACATCTACAAGATGCTGCTTCTACTGAAGGTATGAGGGCCATGAAGACCAAAAGCAGCACACCCTGTCAGATCCTGAACTCTGTATTCTGAGACAAAAAAAATGCAAGAATATTTGCTAAAGATTAGATTCTTTAGCATCAATCTCTCTGCACACAAGGGGATATAAAACAAATCCGTCACTTCCAAAGTTTGGAAACAAAACTCTGAATTCCCATAAGAAGTGACAGTCATTACTGGCCAACGTGAATTGCAGTATTTCCTCTCACGCCGTCCGCAGAATTTTTCCCCAGATCATTCTCTCCAAAATAAGGGCAAATTAATCACATTTGTTCGGGTGTGAAAGTAACAAGACAAATGCTTTATTGTAGGGTGTGGCGCTTCTGCATAGTCCTTTGCTTACTCAGCTTAATCTGGTTAGATGCAAACAAGATGTGCTTTCATCAGCGCGGTGTTGTGCCGGGGCCCCAGCAGTGCCTATCACGCTGTCCTCTGCAGATCAGAGTCTCCCTGGCTTGGAGCATAGGTAGAGTAAGTGACATCCCATCTGCAGGCAGCCACAAATGTGGCTTCACACAGAGAAAATTCTGTATTCCGGGGGATAAATTGAGGCCACCAGCTATTATCCAGACATGCCCCTTGTTCAAGTCAATATAGTAGGTCATGTCCAGCTGCTCTCAAGATGAAGGCTGGGACCCTCTCTAGCCTTCTAACAGCACCAACGCACTTTCTTTTAAAGCATTTAGAGAGGAACGAAGCTGCCTTCTCTTTTCAGACTGGTTTCAGGGAAGCCAGCATATGAACAGAGATCAAGCCTAAAAACTTGTGGAAAAGATGGCTTTCTCCTATTCTGCTTTCCTACTCCTTTCTTTTTCCATACCCACACATCTTCCTCCCAAACCACCCAAAAGTTCTTCAGGCAGCTTTTTAGGTTGTTCTACATATACAAGTCAAATCAAAATGATGTCTTTTTTTTTCATTTATGTTTTCCAGTTTATCTCAATGCAAGCCTGACTATGAAGAGACTATTAATTTAGAAAAAAAGCACAGGCTGTTTTCATAAAACACAAAATAATCCTACACTTCTGTTCTGAAATAAGATTGTTCATGCAAGAGACTTTGCTAAAACAAAGAGGTGTGAATTAAAACAGGCTTCATTATGTTTGTGAAAATTAATCTCTTTATGAGCCCTAAATGAGAACACAGTTTGCTTTTTTCATACCTCTCTCTCAAGCATTAACTTCAATAGCAAAGGCACAGATGGTAGCAAACACTGTTTTGTAAAGGGCCCCCTCACTGTATGCCATTCCTTGGTAGGAGAACCTGGAATTTCATTCGTCTGCCTCCAGCCCAAGTCATGCATCATCTCTGTTATCAGCAGAGAGGTGGGAGAAACTGAAACCACAAACCATACAAAAACTGCTGGTGCTGCAGTGTTTAAATACAACTTCACGGGCAAAAGCTCCCAGGCTTCCCCTCGAGCCCACCCAGTCATGCTCGAGACCCTTTCCTCAAAAACTCTCAAATTTCCTTAAATTTGCATGTATCTGTACCTACAGCAGTACTTGTCTATCCCAGTATATATTTCTAAGTTCAGTTTGCAGCCTGTGACAGTCTGCCTCGCAGGTTTGGCTAAAATAAACCTAAAAGCTAAGGCGTCAGACCTCAAAGGTATTTCAAAAACCTAACCACTATGCAGGCAGGAAAATCTTCTTAATTTCAGAGAAAGAGTTTACTAGCAAACTGGTTTCCAGGATTGGATCTCATCGGTGTAAATCAGGTTCCAAAAAGCCCATTTTCTTCCTCCCCACCTTCAGCCCAGAGGCACCTTCAAGGCAGGAGTGCCATTCCCGCCGGGACCAAGGCAGCTGGAGGTGGCATCTGACGCTCTGTGCTACCGCCTGCAGTCCTCTCGCAGCCACCGCAGACAGCTGGACCCGGACAGAAAACGCTGCCCTTCGCCCCGCCAAGCACACGCAGCATGAACCTGGCCCCTGCTGTCCGCGCAGACCCCAGGAAAAGGGCAACACCTTCCCAAAAAAGGAATCGGGAGACACAAAAAGGGTGAAGGGCAATGGGAAGGACGTCTGGATCCGGCAGCAGGCTGGAACAGAGGCTGCGTCTACACTCGACGCTTCACTTTCAGGATGGATGCTGACGGGGTCTGCTGGCTGCCTTCCTCTTTGCCTGGCCTTGAAAATCCCGTCTCTCGACAACGAAGCATCGTTGTTGTAGAGCAGTGTTATTGCTAAAACTCTTTGGTCTGTCTCAAAATCAGATGTTCTGCTTTGCAAAGGTTTATTTGTTTTACACGCACACCCACCTGGGTCTATTAAATTCAGGACTCTCGCAACAGTTTTCCCTTTCTTCGTTCCACCCTTTGCAGCTGCAGAACAGCATGATGTATTCAGAAGAAAATAATGGACAAAAAACTTGATTTGGTTTTCAGACTTTAACCCAATAAAATTGTTTCCAGTTTGGGTTTTTCTTCTCATTAGAGTCCAAACTCCACAGGAGTTACAGACACCATGTTCCACTCAGGGGGAGCTCAGGACATCACAGAATGCGGACTTTACTACACAGCTTTTTCATTATTGTTTGCAGGAC
>Ga0181612_165238_pt1 | contig 18336 bp, 13 predicted proteins | sample HoacroProtozoa21_FD_119630 | JGI IMG/M metagenome (GOLD analysis project Ga0181612, IMG submission 119630) | Hoatzin crop microbial communities from Cojedes, Venezuel. Combined Assembly of Gp0051906, Gp0051904, Gp0051908
AAATGCCTGATTTGAACTGTTTTACTCTAGCCTCGGCTATGCGTATGGTGGCCGGAACAGCAAGAAGTATGGGTATCACTGTAAAGGGTCAATTCCCTGAGAACATTTAAAAACTTCAATTGACAATGAGTAAACTGACGAAAAATCAAAAGTTGGCTGCTGCGAAAATTGAAGCAGGGAAGGCTTACACCCTTGAGGAAGCTGCAGCACTGGTGAAGGAAATCACCTTTACCAAGTTTGACGCCTCAACTGATATAGACGTACGTCTTGGTGTGGATCCGCGAAAGGCCAACCAGATGGTGCGCGGCGTGGTATCACTGCCACACGGCACCGGCAAACAGGTGCGCGTCCTGGTCCTGTGCGGCCCCGACGCTGAAGCCGCCGCCAAGGAGGCTGGAGCAGACTATGTCGGTCTTGAAGAGTACATCGACAAGATTAAGGGCGGATGGACTGACATTGACGTGATTATCACTCAGCCCCAAATCATGGGCAAGGTAGGTCCTCTGGGACGCATCCTGGGTCCTCGTGGCCTGATGCCTAACCCCAAGAGCGGCACTGTGACCCCTGATGTTGCTAAGGCTGTTAAAGAAGTGAAACAAGGTAAGATCGACTTCAAGGTCGATAAGGGAGGTATTGTACACACCTCGATTGGCAAGGTATCGTTCACGGCTGAGCAGATTCGTGACAACGCGCAAGCATTTGTTAACACGCTGATCAAGCTGAAACCCGCCGCTGCCAAGGGTACGTACATCAAGAGCATTTATCTTTCGAGCACCATGAGCAAGGGCATCAAGGTTGATCCCAAGTCGATTGAGGCTTAATCATTCAAACATCTTGAAAGGAGACAAACAATGAAGAAAGAAGATAAAAGCGCACTGATTGGACAAATCAAGGACACGCTGGACAAGTACAGCGTGGTTTACCTCGCTAACACCACTTCGCTCAATGCCGAGCGCACTGTGGATCTGCGTCGTGCAGCGTTCAAGGCTGGCATCAAGATGATGGTGGTTAAGAACACCTTGTTAAAGAAGGCCATGGACGAGTCCGACGTGGATTACTCTGGCCTTTACGGAGCAATGGCTGGCCCCACCACCCTGTTGCTGTGCGACACGGGCAACGCGCCAGCTAAACTGATCAAGGACTTCCGTAAGAAGAAAGAGACCATTCCCGCCTTTAAGGCTGCTTATGTTGAGGAAACCGTCTTCGTTGGAGAAGAGAACCTCGATGCTCTGGTAGCCCTCAAGAGCAAGAACGAGCTCATCGCCGATGTTGTGGCATTGCTGCAATCGCCGGCCAAGAATGTCGTTTCGGCTCTGCAGTCGGGTGGCGGCAAGCTGCACGGAATCCTGGAAACACTATCCAAAAAAGAAGAAAAATAAATTAAAAACAATCACTACAATTAAATCCATACTACAATGGCAGATTTGAAAAATTTTGCAGAACAGTTAGTCAACCTTACCGTAAAGGAAGTTAACGAACTCGCTCAGATTTTGAAGGAAGAATATGGCATCGAGCCCGCCGCTGCAGCTGTTGCTGTTGCCGCTGGTCCCGCTGCTGGCGCTGCTCCCGCCGAGGAGGAGAAGACCTCGTTTGATGTAATCCTGAAGGCTGCTGGTGGCCAGAAGCTGCAGGTCATCAAGAAGGTGAAAGAGCTCCTGAGCCTGGGTCTGAAGGACGCTAAGGACCTTGTTGACAAGGCTCCCGCTCCCCTTAAGGAAGGTGCAACCAAGGACGAGGCTGATGCTCTCAAGGCAGAGCTCGAAGGTCTGGGCGCCGAGGTTGAGCTGAAATAATAACTCCTGTTTCAAAACAGGTGTGTAGGTTAAGAATCCCCACCCAAGTCGATTCTTAACCTTTTTGCGTCAACAGTTGTTTGGCGCAAGCCTCAAGACGAAATTCATCTGGCTCTGTCGTGCGGCACAACTGTGTGCCGCCGGCAGCCGCCCGATGGATAAAATCCCGACCCAACCCGCCGGTCTTGTATGTGATGACTGCCGTCGGCGCTTTTCACGGCCATAGCGCGACGCGCCACAAGAGCGGTGCATTGCTATCTAATTAGCATTATTACACAACTATTGAGTTCACAAACCATTTTTTGTCAATGTCAGTTTCAAAGCAACCAAGAGTCAATTTTGCACGTGTGAGGAATCCCTATCCCTATCCTGATTTCCTTGACGTGCAGTTGCAGTCGTTCAGAGACTTTCTGCAACTGGATACCCCGACCGAAAAAAGAAAAAACGAGGGACTCTATAAAGTGTTCTCGGAGAACTTCCCCATCGAGGATACCCGGAACAACTTTAAACTTGAATTCCTGGACTATTATATCGACCCGCCTCGTTATACCATCGAGGAGTGTCTGGAAATCGGCCTGACCTATAGCGTGCCATTGAAAGCCAAGCTTAAGCTCTACTGTACCGACCCGGACCATAATTTTCCCACCGAGATCCAGGACGTGTATCTGGGCTCAATCCCCTATATGACCGACAAGGGCACCTTTGTTATCAATGGTGCTGAGCGTGTGGTGGTGTCACAGCTGCATCGCTCGCCTGGCGTGTTCTTTGGGCAGAGCCTGCACGCTAACGGCACTAAACTCTACTCGGCGCGTATCATTCCGTTCCGCGGCTCGTGGATTGAGTTTGCTACAGACATTAACAATGTGATGTATGCTTACATCGACCGCAAGAAGAAGTTACCCGTCACCACGCTGTTGCGTGCCATCGGTCTCGAAACCGATAATGACATCATCAAGGTGTTTGGCTTGGCAGAGGAGCTCAAGGTCACCAAAACCAACCTCAGGAGGGCTGTGGGCCGCAAACTTGCTGCCCGTGTGCTGCGCTCATGGAGCGAGGACTTTGTTGATGAAGACACGGGTGAGGTTGTGAGCATCGAGCGTAACGATGTCATCATCGACCGTGACACTGAAATCCAGGAGGAAAACATTAGCGAAATCCTGGATTCGGGCACATCTACCATCCTGGTGCACAAAGAGGATGTGAACACCAGCGACTATCAGATTATCTTCAACACCCTCAACAAGGATACCTGTAACAGCGGCAAGGAGGCGGTTAACTACATCTATCGCCAGTTGCGCAATGCCGAGGCACCCGACGACAACAGTGCCCGTGAGGTTATCACCAACTTGTTCTTCAGCGACAAGCGTTATGATTTGGGCGAGGTGGGACGCTTCCGCATCAATCGTAAGCTCAACCTGGACACCGACCCCAACACTCGCGTGCTGACCAAGGAAGATATTATCGAGATTATCAAATATCTGATTGGTTTGATTAACAGCCGCACTGACGTTGACGACATCGACCACCTGAGCAACCGCCGCGTACGCACCGTCGGCGAGCAGCTTTACAACCAGTTTGGCGTGGGTCTGGCTCGCATGGCGCGTACCATTCGTGAGCGCATGAACGTGCGTGATACCGAGCAGTTTGCCCCCATCGACCTGATTAACGCTAAGACGATATCAAGTGTCATCAACACTTACTTTGGCACCAACGCCCTCTCGCAGTTCATGGACCAGACCAACCCGCTTGCCGAGATCACTCACAAGCGCCGTATGTCGGCACTCGGTCCTGGTGGCCTGTCGCGTGAGCGTGCCGGTTTTGAGGTGCGCGACGTACACTACACGCACTATGGCCGCCTGTGTCCTATCGAGACGCCCGAAGGTCCTAACATCGGTCTGATTTCGTCGTTGTGCGTGTATGCAAAGATTAACAACTTGGGATTTATTGAGACTCCCTATCGCAAGGTGAGCGATTCCAAGGTTGATTTGGATAATAACAATATTGTATATCTCACTGCTGAGGCTGAGGAAGACTGTATCATCGCTCAGGGCAATGCGCCCCTGAACGAGGACGGCACGTTCCAGCGCGACCGCGTTAAGGCACGCAAGAATGCCGATTTCCCCGTCGTAAGTCCCGACGAGGTAGAGCTGATGGATGTCTCGCCCCAACAGATCGCTTCGATTGCTGCTGCCCTGATTCCATTCTTGGAGCACGATGACGCTAACCGCGCACTGATGGGCGCGAACATGATGCGCCAGGCAGTGCCGCTGATGCGCAGCGAGGCTCCCATCGTGGGCACCGGTATCGAGGAGCGCATGGCATATGACAGCCGCACCCAGCTGCACGCTGAGGGCGAGGGCACAGTTGAATATGTTGATGCCGACGTGATTCGTATTCGCTACGACCGTACCGAGGACGAGCAATTTGTTTCGTTTGATGAGCCGGTCAAGGAATATCGCTTGCCCAAGTTCCGCAAGACGAACCAGAGCACGACCATCGACCTGCGTCCCATTTGCAATGCAGGCGACAGGGTGGTCAAGGGACAGATTCTAACCGAGGGTTATTCCACCCAAGATGGTGAGTTGGCTCTGGGCCGCAACCTCAAGGTGGCATACATGCCCTGGAAGGGTTATAACTATGAGGATGCCATCGTGATTAACGAGCGTCTGGTGCGTGAGGACATCCTTACCTCGGTGCATGTTGACGAGTACACGCTCGAAGTGCGCGAGACCAAGCGTGGCATGGAGGAACTCACCAGCGACATCCCCAATGTGAGCGAAGATGCAACCAAGGATTTGGACGAGCGCGGCATCATCCGTGTGGGTGCCCATGTGATACCTGGCGACATCTTGATTGGTAAGATTACGCCTAAGGGCGAGTCCGACCCCACACCCGAGGAGAAACTGCTGCGTGCCATCTTTGGTGACAAGGCTGGTGATGTTAAGGACGCATCGCTCAAGGCTAACCCGTCGCTCAAGGGCGTCGTGATTGGCACACGTCTGTTTGCCCGTGCGGTGAAGAAACGCACGCGTGGCGTGGATCCGCAAATCGAGAAGCTTGACAATGAGTACAAAGCCCTCCAAGAAGATTTGCGCAACGTGCTTATCGAGAAACTGAACACACTGACCGAGGGACGCACCTCGCAGGGTGTGAAAGACTATATGGACACCGAGGTGGTGCCTAAGGGACAAAAGTTTAATGCCGAGGTGCTGATGGCTATCGAGGACTATGATTCCATCAACTTGAGCCGCTGGACTGCTGATAGCAAGCGCAACGAGCTCATTCGTGCCACGGTGATGAATTACCTGCGCAAGAGCAAGGCTTATGAGGCAGAGCTCAAGCGCAAGAAACTTGACATCACCATCGGCGATGAGCTGCCCTCGGGCATCATGCAGCTGGCTAAGGTTTATATTGCCAAGAAGCGCAAAATCAGCGTCGGTGATAAGATGGCAGGTCGCCACGGTAACAAGGGTATTGTTTCGCGCGTGGTGCGTCAAGAGGATATGCCATTCCTTGCCGACGGTACGCCGGTTGACCTGGTGCTGAACCCGCTGGGTGTGCCTTCGCGTATGAACCTGGGTCAGATTTTTGAAGCTGTATTGGGCTGGGCTGGCAAGGAACTGGGTGTGAAGTTTGCGACTCCCATCTTTGACGGCGCAAGCCTCGACGACCTGAATGAGTGGACCGACAAGGCTGGTCTGCCGCGTGGTGGCTGTACGCAGCTCTACGATGGCGCCACTGGCGAACCGTTTGACCAAAAGGCAACCGTCGGTGTGACCTACTTCTTGAAACTGGGACACATGGTCGAGGACAAGATGCACGCACGTTCCATTGGTCCGTACTCGCTCATCACCCAGCAGCCGCTTGGCGGTAAGGCACAATTTGGTGGTCAGCGCTTTGGTGAGATGGAGGTTTGGGCACTGGAGGCATTTGGTGCTAGCCATGTCCTGCAAGAAATCCTCACCGTCAAGAGTGATGACGTGGTGGGCCGCAGCAAGGCCTACGAAGCCATCGTCAAGGGCGACAACATGCCCACTCCGGGTATTCCCGAATCGCTCAACGTGCTTTTGCACGAGTTGGGTGGTCTGTGTCTCAATGTGAAACTGGATTAATAACGCTTTCTCATCATGGCTTTTAAGAAAGACAACAAGATAAAGAGTAACTTTACCAAGATTACTATCAGTCTGGCTTCGCCCGACGAAATCTTGGACAATTCGCATGGCGAGGTGCTCAAGCCCGAGACCATCAACTACCGTACCTATAAGCCTGAGCGTGATGGCCTCTTCTGCGAGCGCATCTTTGGTCCCGTCAAGGACTATGAGTGCCACTGCGGTAAGTACAAACGCATCCGCTATAAGGGCGTGGTGTGCGACCATTGCGGTGTTGAGGTGACCGAGAAGAAGGTTCGCCGTGAACGCTGTGGTCACATCAACCTGGTGGTGCCTGTGGCACACATCTGGTACTTCCGTTCGTTGCCCAACAAGATTGGATATCTGCTGGGCATCCCGACCAAGAAGCTCGACATGGTGATTTACTACGAGCGTTATGTGATCATCAATCCTGGTGGCGTGAAAAAGGAAGACGGCTCACCCCTGCAAAAGTATGACCTGCTTACTGAGGACGAGTATGTCGCCATTATTGAAAAGTTGCCAAAGGACAATCAACAACTCGAAAACGACAACCCTGCCAAGTTCATCGCCAAGATGGGTGCAGAGGCTATCTATGAACTGCTGGCTGAGCTTGACTTGGATTCACTGGCAAACTCGTTGCGTGACCGCGCCTATAACGAGACCTCACAACAGCGCAAGACCGAAGCGCTCAAGCGCCTGCAAGTGGTTGAGTCGTTCCGTGCCAGCAAGGGCGTGAACCGTCCCGAATGGATGATTCTGAAGGTGCTGCCGGTAATTCCGCCGGAGTTGCGCCCCCTGATTCCGCTCGATGGTGGCCGTTTTGCCACGAGTGATATCAACGACTTGTATCGCCGCGTGATTATTCGCAACAATCGTCTGAAACGACTGATTGAAATTAAGGCTCCCGAGGTCATCATGCGCAACGAGAAGCGCATGTTGCAAGAGGCCGTTGACTCGCTGCTTGACAACTCGCGCAAGTCGAGTGCCGTCAAGAGCGATGCCAACCGTCCGCTCAAGTCGCTTAGCGATAGCCTCAAGGGCAAGCAGGGTCGTTTCCGTCAGAACTTGCTGGGTAAGCGTGTTGACTACTCGGCACGTTCGGTTATCGTTGTCGGCCCCGAGCTCAAGATGGGCGAGTGCGGTATCCCCAAAGATATGGCAGCCGAACTATATAAGCCCTTCGTAATCCGCAAACTTATTGAGCGTGGCATCGTTAAGACCGTCAAGAGTGCCAAAAAGATTGTGGATCGCAAGGAACCCGTGGTGTGGGACATCCTCGAAAACGTGATGAAGGGACATCCCGTGCTGCTGAACCGTGCCCCGACGTTGCACCGCCTGGGTATTCAGGCGTTCCAGCCCAAGCTCATCGAGGGTAAAGCCATCCAGCTGCATCCGCTGGCATGTACGGCATTCAACGCCGACTTCGACGGTGACCAGATGGCTGTTCACCTGCCGCTGGGCAATGAGGCTGTGGTTGAGGCTCAAATGCTGATGCTGGAACCTCACAACATCTTGAATCCTGCCAATGGTGACCCCATCACCGTGCCGTCGCAGGACATGGTTCTGGGTCTGTACTACATCACCAAGCTGCGTAAGGGCGACAAGGGCGAGGGTCTGAAGTTCTATGGTCCCGAGGAGGCTCTGATTGCCTATAACGAGGGCAAGGTCGCCATGCATGCCATTATCAGCGTGATGGCTGATACCGTGAACGAGAATGGCAAGCATGAGCAAAAACTCATCGAAGACACCTCGGTGGGGCGCATCATCTTCAACAACTGTGTCCCCTATGAGATAGGTTATGTCAACGAGCTGATATCTAAGAAGTCGTTGCGTAACATCATCACACGCGTCATCCGCAACTGCGGTGTGCCACGTTCTGCCAAGTTCCTTGACGATGTGAAGAACATGGGCTACTACATGGCATTCAAGGGCGGTCTGTCGTTCAACCTTGACGATGTGCTTATCCCTGACAAGAAAGCTCAAATCATTGCTGAGGGTGACCAACGCGCCGAGCAGGTCAAGATGGACTATGACATGGGTGCCATCACCGATAACGAGCGTTACAACCAGATTATCGATATCTGGACCAATGTTAACACCGAGCTTACCAACGAGCTGATGAAGCAAATCGCTGCCGACCAGCAGGGCTTTAACTCGGTTTACATGATGCTTGACTCGGGTGCCCGTGGTTCTAAGGACCAGATTCGTCAGTTGTCGGGTATGCGTGGTCTGATGGCGAAGCCGCAAAAGTCTGGCGTAGAGGGTGGTCACCAGATTATCGAGAACCCCATTCTTGCTAACTTTAAGGAGGGCTTGTCGGTGCTGGAGTACTTTATCTCTACTCACGGTGCCCGCAAGGGTCTTGCCGATACCGCCTTGAAGACTGCCGATGCCGGTTACCTGACGCGTCGTCTGGTGGATGTGGCTCACGATGTGGTGATTACCGAGGAAGATTGTGGCACATTGCGTGGCCTCATTTGCCGAGAAGTGAAGAACGGTGACAATGTGGTTGCTACGCTTGGCGAGCGCATTCTGGGTCGCGTGTCGGTGCATGATGTGATTGACCCCACCACAGGTGAGGTGATTGTTGAGGCTGGTGAAGAAATCAACGACCAAGCCGCAGCACGCATCAACGCTTCGCCCATCGAGTCGGTTGAAATTCGTTCCGTTCTCACTTGCGAAGCACGCCACGGCGTTTGCGCCAAGTGTTATGGCCGCAACTTGTCGTCGCACCGCATGGTGCAGAAGGGCGAGGCTGTCGGTGTCATTGCCGCACAGTCGATTGGCGAACCTGGTACTCAGCTGACCCTGCGTACCTTCCATGCCGGTGGTGTGGCTAGCAATGCTTCGGCAGTGTCAAACATCACTTCCAAGTACGATGGCCGCATCGAGTTTGAGGAGTTGCGTACCGTTAAAGACAAAGATGGTGTGGATGTGGTTGTTGGCCGTATGACCGAAATGCAGGTCATCGACCCGAACACCAAGATGGTGCTCACCCGTGCAAACATCGAGTATGGTTCCAAGCTGTTCTTCAAGCATGGCGACAACGTTAAGAGCGGTGACAAGATTTGTGAGTGGGACGCATTTAATGCCGTCATTGTCAGCGAGGTGAGCGGTAACCTCAAGTTCAACAACCTGGTTGAGGGCGTGACCTATCGTGAAGAGATTGACGAAATTTCGGGTAAGGCTGAGATCTTCATCATCGAGACCCGTGACCACAATCGCATTCCCGAGGCACAAATCTATGACAGCGAGGGCAATCTGGTGAAGACCTATTCGTTGCCCGTGCGTGCGCACCTCATGAAGAAAGATGGCGAGGAAATCACTGCTGGTGAGGTATTCGTCAAGATTCCACGCTCGTTCTCGGGTGGTGCTGGTGATATCACCGGCGGTCTGCCTCGTGTGACCGAGCTGTTTGAGGCACGCAACCCGTCAAATCCCGCCGTTGTGAGCGAAATTGACGGTGAGGTATCGTTTGGACGCATCAAGCGTGGTAACCGTGAAATCACGGTCACCAGCCGCATTGGTGAGGAGAAAAAATACCTCGTGCCACTGTCAAAGCAGATTTTGGTACAGGAGAACGACTATGTGCGTGCCGGCACTCCGTTGAGCGACGGTGCAATCACGCCTGCCGACATCTTGCGCATCAAGGGTCCCACTGCCGTGCAGGACTATATCGTTAACGAGGTTCAAGATGTGTATCGCACGCAAGGTGTGAAGATCAACGACAAGCACTTTGAGGTGATTGTGCGCCAGATGATGCGCAAGGTGCGCATTATCGACCCGGGCGACACGCGCTTCTTGGAAGAGCAGGTGGTTGACAAGCGCGAGTTTATGGAAGAGAACGACCGCATCTGGGGCAAAAAGATTGTCACCAACCATGGTGATGCCGAAGACATCCAGAATGGTCAAATCTTGACTGCCCGCAAGCTGCGCGACATCAACTCGGCACTCAAGCGCAAGGATATGAAGATTATCAAGGTGCGCGATGCTGTGCCTGCCACCAGTGAGCAGATTTTGCAAGGTATCACTCGTGCCGCCCTGCAAACGGGAAGCTTCATGTCGGCTGCTTCATTCCAGGAGACGACCAAGGTGCTGAACGAGGCTGCTATCAATGGCAAGGTGGACTATTTGGAGGGTATGAAGGAGAACGTCATCTGCGGTCACCTGATTCCTGCCGGCACTGGTCTGCGTGAATATGATACGCTAGTTGTTGGCGACAAAAACGAGATGGCACTTGCTGGATATCTTGACGACGAGGCTAGTGCTGCTCAGGCAGAGCAACCTGCCGTTGCCGAGCAACAGTAAAACACATTGCAATTTGAAACGGCATGTCCGTGATGTGCTGCTTGCAGCACATCACGGCTTGACAAAAAGATTGTATATTTTCCATAGTTAATTTGTTTATTTTTCATCCGCTGGGTCGCTGTGAAGCGAGCCAGCGGTTTCTTTTTGTTGGCTAACAAGACCATAATAACTGATGTCCGCATCTGCTGCATGGTGAAACACTACCAATGCCACTGAAAGTGCTAATTTTTATTCAGGAAGCAATCAGCGCACCGTTTGTTTAAGGAAATTTAACAAATAAATCAAATCGACGGTCACATTTGTTACCGAAACGAACAATCGAGATTTCCGAAATTTGCAAAAATTTATGAATGAATTAACGTTCTGGTTGTATATACAATGAGTGAGTCAACCTTGAAACCCCTGATGAATTCTCCTCTGTTCAACGGTGTTGAAGAGGCGGAGGCTATGGCTGTGTTTCAAGGCATTACCCCTCGTGTGGCTGACTACAACAAACGCGACATCATTGCCCATGCGGGCGATATTCACCAAACGGTGGATGTGGTGCTCGAGGGTGTTGTTTATACCGTTATGCTCAATGCCGCTGGCAAAATGATGATGATGCATAAGATAGGTGCGGGAGGCCTGCTAGCTCCTGCCTTTGTGATACTTAATGCGCCGTTGCAGGTCAGCATACAGGCATCTACCCCAGTTCGCTTATTGCGGCTTAGTGAGTCTGACTTCAGGACGATGTTGTCACGCAACACGGTCGTGATGACTAATTTCATAAAAATTTTGTCACATTTGGTGGTCACATTGACGCACAAGGTGAATGTGCTGAGCATGAAGACAGCCAAGGGCAAAGTTGCCGACCACATCTTGAAGCTGATGCGTGAGCAGCACTCGCAAGTGGTGCATCTGTCGAGTTCCCGGCAAGAGTTGGCTGATGGCTTTGGCATTCAAAAGTTCTCGCTGATTAGGGCTTTGAACGAGATGGTTGATGATGGTGCCATCAGTGTGAATCATCGTGAAGTGACGATATTGAACACTGCAAAATTGATGAAATATTAATAATTGTTTAATTCTATAATCCCTTTAAAAACTAACGATTATGAAAAAGAATTTGGTTTATGCTTTGGTGATGGCTGTGGCTTGCTTGTGCCTGCCCGCATGTCGCCCATCGGCATCTGGTCCGGCTGTTGACGACGATGCTGCCAAGAAGGTGTATGTTGCTCCTGGCACGTACGATGAGTTTTATGACTTTGTATCGGGTGGCTTTAGTGGTCAGGTGAGTGTCTATGGCATCCCATCAGGTCGCTTGATTAAGGTGATTCCCGTGTTCAGCCAGAACGGTGAGAATGGTTATGGCTATAGCGAGGAGACCAAGCCCATGCTGGAAACGTCGTTTGGTTTCTTGCCATGGGACGACTCGCACCACACCACATTGTCGCTGACCGACGCGATGTATGATGGCCGTTGGCTGTTTATTAACGCCAACAACACGCCGCGTGTGGCTCGCATCGACTTGACGACTTTCCGCACAGCCGAGATCATTGAGTTGCCTAACTCGGCAGGTAACCACTCGTCACCGTTCTTGACTCAAAACAGTGAGTATCTGGTTGCCGGAACGCGCTTCAGCGTGCCAGCCGATTATGAAAATGGTGACGTTGACATCAGCAAGTATGCCGATGCATTTCATGGTCACATCAGCTTCGTAAAGATTGACCCGCAGTCGGGCAACATGAGCCTCGACTTCCAGTTGCGTCTGCCGCCGTTCAATTATGACTTGAGCCATAGTGGCAAGGGCCCGTCGGGCGACTGGAGCTTCTTCACTTGCTACAATAGCGAAAAAGCCCATACGTTGCTCGAGATCAACTCGGCTAAAAACGACAAGGACTACATCCTGGCTGTGAACTGGAAGAAGGCTGCCGAGCATGCCGCCAAGGGTGACTGCAAGATTGAGAATGTGAAATATGCCCACAACGTTTGGGACGAGAGCAAGCTGAGCGCCACATCTGAGATTTTGACTCAGGTTAAGGTGATCAACACCGAGGAGGTCAACGACTTCTTGTACTTTATCCCTTGCCCCAAGTCACCTCATGGCTGTGACGTGGATCCCACTGGCGAATACATCGTGGGCAATGGCAAATTGGCAACCAATCTGCCCGTGTTCAGCTTTAGCAAAATTCAAAAGGCTATCGAGGAGAAACAATTTGACGGCCAGGTTAATGGCATCAATGTGATTAAGTATGAGGCTGCGCTGCATGGCGAGGTTCAGGCTCCTGGTCTGGGCTCACTGCACACCGAGTTTGATAACAATGGCAATGCCTATACCAGCTTCTTTGTAAGCTCTGAGATTGTGAAGTGGAATGTGAAGAGCCTGGAGGTGGTTGACCGCATCCCCACTTATTACTCGATTGGCCACCTGTCAGTGCTGGGCGGTGACACCCGCGAGCCTTACGGCAAGTATATGATTGCTTACAACAAGATTACAAAAGATCGTTTCTTGCCCACTGGTCCCGAACTGTTCCAGGCTGCTCAGCTCTATGACATCAGTGGTGACAAGATTAAGCTGATTCTTGAGTTCCCCACCATTGGTGAGCCGCACTATGCGATTGCAATCAAGGCAGACAAAATCAAAGATAACATTCTGCAATATACCAAGCTGGCTGACAATCACAACCCCTATAAGATTAATACTATCAACGAGGCGCGTGTTGAGCGTAAGGGCAATCGTGTTGACGTTTACATCGGTGCCATTCGTTCACGCCTTGCGCCTGACAATATCGAGGGTATTAAGATGGGCGATGAAGTGTACATTCACGTGACCAATCTGGAGCAGGAATGGGATATTCCTCACGGCTATGCTGTGAAGGGCAACAACAATGCCGAGGTGCTTGTGATGCCTGGCGAGACGTGCACGCTGAAGTGGATACCTAACCGTGTGGGCATCATACCATATTATTGCACCGACTTCTGCTCGGCATTGCACCAGGAGATGCAAGGCTACTTCCGCGTGTCGCCTGCCGGCAGCTCCACACCGCTTAAGTTCAGCATTGATGACAAACCTGTCACAGAATTGAAGTAACAAGTTAAACCTCAATAAATAAGATTTTAGAAATGAAACGCAAATTGTCTAAACCGGCAATGCTGCTAATGATTGCAGCTGCCGTGCTGACGGTAATCTCTGCCTTGATTCCGCTATGGCGCATCGAGCTGAGCGCCCCGCAATATCCTGAAGGGCTGTTGCTGCTCATTGGTGGCTTGAAGGGCATATCGGGCAATCTGGATTCGATTAACGACCTGAACCACTATGTGGGCATGTCAAAAATCATTCCCAGCGAGTTCTGGGAGTTTAAGGCATTACCCATCATTTTGGGAGTCTTTGCCGTGCTGTTCCTGATTAGTGCGCTGGCAAAGAGCCGCAAGATGACGTTTACCTCGTTTGTACTCTTCTGCATCTTTGGTGCTCTGAGCTTTGTGGATTTCTATTACTGGACCTATAGCTATGGTCACAATCTGGATCCCTCAGCCCCCATCAAGGTGCCTGGCATGGCTTATCAACCGCCTGTGATAGGGTACAAGAAGTTGCTGAACTTTGAGGCTTATTCCATCCCCGACGTGGGTGGCTGGCTGCTGATTTTGGCTGGCGTGCTGGTAGCGCTTGCCGTGCTGATTGAGTTGAAGAACCGCAAATCTAAAACTGCAACAGCGTGAGCGCTATGAAGATTCGTTTGTTTAACATATCATCGGTGCCGGCTATGTTGCTGGCACTGATGATGATTGTGGCGTGCGCTTGCAGCGTGAGCGATGCGCCGCAGCTTGTAAAGCTGGGCAGCGATGAGTGCACGGCGTGCAAGATGGTGATTAGCGATGGCAAATTTGCCTGCGAATACATCTCTGACAAGGGCCGCTGCTACAAGTTTGATGACTTGTCGTGCATGTTCAACTATTTGCATAAGAACAGCATCGACATGTCAACAGTCTTGAAACTCTATGTGGCAGACTATGCCAATTCCGAGACGATGATCGACGTGAAAACGGCGAACTTGGTGCTGGGTGACGAGATACATAGTCCCATGAATGGCGGTGTGGCTGCCTTTAGCGACCGCACCCAGGCGCAGCAACTGGTTGCGCAATCACATGCCTCGTTGCTCGATAGCTGGGAGCGCCTGGTTAAACATCATTGAACCACACACTGCTGCCTTGAAACGTTGTGTATATATGACCATGTTGTGTGCCATGCTGGTGAGTGTGGCACACGCCAGGGTCATCACGGTGCAACAGGGTGGCGCGGTTTCCACCATTAGCCAAGCCATTAGCATCGCTCAGCCCCATGACGAGATTGTGGTGACCAGTGGCACTTATCATGAGCAGCTATTGATAGACAAGCCTTTGAAAATTAGCGGCGTTGCCGATGCTGTGATAGATGGTGACAAGCGTGGCACTAACGTCGAGGTGACAGCCGACGATGTGACGATTGGTGGGCTGACCATTGTGAACAGCGCACGCTCGTCGTTGCGTGACTATTGTGGCATTCATGTGAGTGATGCCAGGCGCGTCAACATCATAGGCAACAAGCTGCGCAGCAACCAGTTTAGCATCATGTTGCAAAATTGCGCGGACTGCCGTGTGATAGGCAACGATGTGAGCAGCGACATCGACTCGATGCCCGTGATGGGCAATGCCATCCATTGTTGGAAGTGCGACAGCCTGTATGTGGGTGGCAACAGCGTGGGGCATAACCGCGACGGCATCTATTTTGAGTTTGTCTATAACTCATTGATTGAGCGCAATGTGGTCGAGGGGTGTGAGCGTTATGGTCTGCACTTCATGTTCTCTCATTTTAATGTCTATCGCTGGAATCGTTTTTCTCGCAACTTGGCAGGCGTGGCGGTGATGTACACCCACAATGTGGAAATGACCGAGAACGTGTTTGAAAACAACGCTGGCGGGTCGGCTTATGGCTTGTTGCTAAAGGATATATCACATGCCGAGATAAAGGGCAACAAATTAATTAACAACACCGTGGCTGTGCTGATGGATGGCGGGACCAACCTGATGTTTCACCACAACGACTTGAAGGGTAACGGTTGGGGCATGCGCATTGTTGCCAGCAGCCAAAACGATACCATCACAGCCAACAACTTTGTGGGCAACACGTTTGATTTGTCGTCTAATGGCAGCTACAACAGCAATGTGTTTGACGGAAACTTTTGGGACAAATACAACGGTTATGACTTGAACAGTGATGGGTCGGGTGATGTGCCTTATCATCCATTGAGCCTCTACACCGTGCTTGCCGAGCGCAACGCTGGCGTGTTGTTGTTCTTCCGCAGCTTGCTGATGTCGCTGCTCAACGAGGCAGAACATCAAGTGCCGTCGCTCACGCCCGATAGCTATGTTGACAATTGTCCACTGATGACACAGATGTCCTATGATTCAAATCTCAAATCTTAACAAGTGGTTTGGCAAGCTGCATGCGTTGTGCGATGTGAACGTGGCCTTGCAGCAAGGTGAGTGCGTGGCTTTTGTCGGCCCCAACGGCTGTGGCAAGAGCACGCTCATGAAATGCATTTTGGGGTTGGTGACCCCGTCGTCGGGCACCATCACCATCGATGGCAGGCGGGTGGACCAAGACATTGCCGTGCGCGAGCTGGTTGGTTTTATGCCGCAAAAGCCCGTTTTTCCGCCTAACATGACGGTGCGGCAGGCAATCGAAACCATCAAGCGTGTGAGGTGCTATCAGGGCGAGCTCGACGAGGAGTTGATGCGCGACTTTGACATCGAGGGCATGATGAACAAGCGCACAGGCACGCTGTCGGGAGGAACGGCGCAAAAGCTCAATGCGGCAATCGCGTTCATGTTCAACCCGCGCATATTGGTGCTTGATGAGCCCATGGCGAGCCTCGACCCGATGGCTGCCGAAGTGCTCAAAACCAAGATTATCAAGAGTCGGCAGCAGGGATGCCTGATTCTGATTTCGTCGCACATCTTGAGCGAACTCGAGGGCGTGGCATCGCACGTCGTGTGCATCGACAATGGCAAGGTGACGCTGCACAAGTCGGTGGCAGAACTGGTGCAGGATAGCAGCGGCAGCGATTTGCGCACGGCTGTTTTAGAAATTATCACGCACAACGACACTAATCAAGCAGTTAAAGATGAATAACATAGCATTGTCCATATTGATTGACAACATGCGCAGCAAGGTGCTACTTGCCTACTTGCTGCTGTTGGCGGCACTGTGCTTGTCGTCGCTGATGCTTGAAACCAACGATTCAAAGGCGGCTTTAACGATTATGAGCCTGATGCTGCTGACCGTGCCGCTGGTGGCGTTGCTCTACACGGCTATCTATCTGTACAATTCCCGCGAATACATCGTGATGCTGCTCACGCAGCCGTTGCCGCGCAGGGTGCTGTGGTGCGGCCTCTATGTTGGCGTGGCAGGGGCATTGGTGGCGGCATTTGTGCTGGGTGTTGGTGTGCCTGTGCTGATTTATCTGCCTGTGGCGACGGCATTGCGGCTTGTCGTGACGGGCATAGCGGTGACGCTAGTGTTCACCTCGCTGGCGTTCCTGGTGGTGAGCATTGCCGACGACAAGGCGCGAGGCATAGGCATTTGCCTGATTATTTGGCTGGTATCTGCCATGATATGGGATGCGCTGTTGCTTTATGTGCTCATGGCGTTTGGTGAATGGCCCATCGAAAAGGGCATCATGGCACTGCTGATGCTTAATCCGCTTGACCTGGCGCGTTTTCAGGTGATTATCGGCCTGGATGCGCTGGCGATGATGGGATATTCGGGTGCGATGTTCGCTAACTTTCTAGGCAAGACGCTGGGCATTATTGTGTCTGCCGTTGTGATGTTGCTGTGGATTGTGCTGCCCTTTGTGTGGTCATGCCGCCGCTTCGCCCGCAAAGACCTGTGATTGGGCTTAAGGCTTTAGGTATAAGGCTTAAGGGCTCTAGCCATAGTGCCCCTAAGCCTTAAGCCCTAAGCCCTAAGCCCTAAGCCTTATACCTAAAGCCCTATACCTAAAGCCTAATGGCAAAAAGGTCGTGATAAGAAACCGCCGTGAGCCAAAAAATGTGTACCTTTGCAGCCGTTTTTCTTGACCAATGGGAATAGGAAGCATCATTTAAGGGATAATCGTGATGATGAGTGATAAGATGAAAGGGTATGCGCTGGCGGCAATAGCTGCGGCGACCTACGGCATGAATCCACTGTTTGCGCTGCCGCTCTATGGTGCGGGCATGGATGCTAACAGTGTGTTGTTTTTCCGCTACTTGTTTGCGATTCCTATATTGGGCGTGATGTTGAAGTGCCGTGGGCGCAGCTTGCGCATCACCAGGGGAGAGGCGTTGCGCCTGATGGTGATGGGTGTGCTGATGGTGGTGTCGTCAATCACGCTGTTTGAGAGTTATAACTACATGGGCGCGGGCATCGCATCAACCATTTTGTTCGTCTATCCGATTATGGTAGCAGTGATTATGGCGGTTTGCTTCAAGGAGCATCTGTCGTTGCAGACGGTGCTGTGCATCTTGCTGGCATTCTGCGGCATTGTGCTGCTCTATAAGGGCGAAGATGGCTCGACGCTAAGTGTTGTCGGCACAGTGTTTGTGCTAGTCTCGGCGTTGTCCTACGCGCTCTATATCGCACTGGTCAACAAGACCAGCCTGCGCGAGATGGCGACCCTCAAAATCACATTCTATGTGCTGGTGTTCGGCTTTTTGGTGCTGTTTGTCCGTTCGCGCTTCAGTGGTGGGGTGCTGACGCCCGACCGCTGGTACTTGTGGGGCAACCTGCTGGCGTTGGCTGTTTTTCCCACGGCGATATCGTTTCTGTGCACGACGGCAGCCATACATTACATCGGCTCAACGCCGACGGCAATCTTGGGCGCACTCGAACCGGTGACGGCAATATTCTTTGGCGTGACGGTGTTTGGCGAACGCCTGACGCTGCGTGACGGCATTGGCGTGATAATCATCATCGTGGCAGTGACGCTGGTGGTGATGGAGGGCGTGTTGCACCGCTACATGACCCATTGGCGCAAACTATTCCCCCGCTTACCCCTGCGCAAGCACTAAACCACCCGTTGTGGGGTTTATAAAGGCTTGTATAACAA
>Ga0181612_167594_pt1 | contig 18336 bp, 10 predicted proteins | sample HoacroProtozoa21_FD_119630 | JGI IMG/M metagenome (GOLD analysis project Ga0181612, IMG submission 119630) | Hoatzin crop microbial communities from Cojedes, Venezuel. Combined Assembly of Gp0051906, Gp0051904, Gp0051908
CCCCCCAGAACCCCGCATGACGGCACATGGTATGGAATACCCGGCTCTGTCTGGCCAGGTTGGGGTTGGGTCAACCCACCCGGCTGTGCCCCTTCCTGGATTCTGGTGAAAATTAACCCTGTCTTGGCCGAACCCAGGACATATGTACACCTACCTATACCTATATCCGTATCTGTATTTTTTTTTTTGATTCAGTTTGAATACTTGCAGATCCAACTGTTACAAAGTCAGCTAAAGGAAAACAAAAAGGACAGCTATTCTTGTGCACAAAAAAGGGAAATTTTTTAGCACTTACTGCTTCAAAAAAGTTAGACCCAATGTTTAAGTTCACATATTTTATCTCTTGACTTTGCTTATTTTGAGCACAAATGCTGTCTTATTAGCTACTTTTGTTCAGTTCTACCCACCTCTATGTCTCTTTGAGCTTACTTGATTTCCATTTCGTTCCATGTATTTTAAGCCAGCTCTGAATGGGTCTCTGCCTGTTTTTCCATTTTACAGTCTGATAGCCAAATATCTCCTATGACAAGTCTAGGTGAAGCAAACCCAGTTCTTGAAAAGGTGAGTTTGTGCCTTCATGAACCAAATTTCAAAGAAAACCTCTTGACTTTAGAAAGGGTATTTGTCAGTAAGAGCCATACATATATTTGTATATAAAGTTATATACACGTTTTACAGTATATATTCAGGAGCTGCAAAACAGATTTTCAAAAATGCAGACATGTATCTCTGGCTACTCAGCTGCCTTTAAAGCTTTAACTCCAGATAGTTCAATTGAAGCATGGTTATATGATTCTCAATGGAAACACCTGAGGCTTCACACTCCCTTCAGAAAGCCTGTGCCTATGCCAAAAGCACTTTAGTTCCTCAGCCCAACAGGATTTCAGTTAAATGGGATAATATGCAAATTAATCACACTGCTTTACCATTCACCATATGTGCAGAGAGTCTGCCTTTCTCTTCAGTCATAGGCTTCTCCAAACTCCCTCGCATGGTGTCAACACTGTGAAGGGATTTCATTTCCAAAACTAAGCTTTCTGTCCCAAACATACACATTATCATTTGTCTGAAGAATCCTGGAACAAAGTACCTTGTAGCAGGAAAAGATTAGAAAATGACTGAAAGGAGGTGATTTGAGTGCACATGTGTATGCACTTATGCACACACATATATGTACATACGATTATGTGTATATACATATATTCATACCTCTCCCTGAAAAGAAACATAATTCCAGAAACTGTGCAAGTTTGTTAGTGGATTTTTTTTTCAACAAGGACATTTTCCATGAGGTGTAAGAGTGGGGTTAGGTAAGAAAGTAAATGCTTGAGAAGGAAGAAAACACAGATACAATATCCACTCTCTTGTGCAGCACAGGACTTTGAAATTCATTATAATGAACGAAGCCTATATGAAGTACAGAGAAAATGATTCAGTGATCAAACAAGATTGTTTGCTCCATGTAAAAAGTTTTTAGAAAGGATGAATGTACTCCATTCAAACTTAGGATACTTAAAACAGGAATGGAAACATTTTCTTAACATTGTCAAGTGAGGATAGGGAAAGATATGTCATTGAAAGTGGCATCAACTCAAGTGAACACTGTCATTTACTTTCAAAAAGACACTGTTTTATATCCATATGTAGGTCTTTGTATGGACTGTCATGTCCATGTAGGAAAAGAGACAGAACCAATCAGATAAATAAATCAACTTCAGGCAGCGGAGTGTGACATTCAAGAGTCATACAGTATTTAAAAAAAGAGACCAGTTCAAACCTGCTCTAGAGAAGTTTTCATAAGTTACGAAAGGGATTGTGTCAGGCTTTTTGTGATAAAGAATATTACTTTCCTTCCCCCTAGAGAATGATTTAAACCTTAGGAACGAGGCCTTAGTAGGGTACATTTTGCTTAATCACATGCATAAAAGGTTTTCTAAAATGGAACCCTGTAGGAAACTTAGCTAGAATTGCTACCTGTTAGTAACATTAACCTTGTGGGATATATTATTTGAAAAAGGGGTTTTGATAAATAATATGGTTTTGTTTAGGGGACACTCACTGATGTTAAAGATTCTGAAGCATGGTATTGACCAAGTAAAAATCTCGAAAACTGGAAAACTGTTAATATAATGAAAAATGTGTTCAAGAACATTTGATCCATCTATCTTTCCCCAGCTCTTAACACTGCTTATGGTTTAATAACATCTTGCTACCACTGCCATTAGAAAAAGTTACCCTACTACAGATATGCCATTGCACACAGTGTTCAAACATAACCCTCTCAGAAGTTTACATTTAAAATATAATAAATAAAAATGGATGTGTCTCTATTTTGTTCATGCTAATTATATATTGTGTCTTAATATGTAAGAAACAAGAAATTATGAATACTGTATATTACTTTCACTGTGGGCGATCAAAACATTATTTTGTGCTTCTGTAATTATGATATATTAGGAAAATTCACGTTCAGACTTGCAACATCCACCTGAATGCTGAGACTAGTTAGAGTACACTGAGCTATAACAGAAATCATAAAAGAGCACTGTTTAAAACATGCTAGCAGACTTTTCATTGATAATGTATTCAAGTAAGTTTGTTGTTACAAATCCACAGGTGTAAAGCACATTAAAATGTAACTGCAGTGATGGTTTAATGCAATTGTTACGTGTTACATATTAGGGTGTATTTTTACTATTTACTTTTAAGATATTTGTGCACCTGAGAAACCACATCTAAAAGATCATAAAAGAGGAACAGTTAATATAGGAACCATAAAGCCAAATGACAAAGAGAACAAGAGTTATGAGCACAATTGGTGAGAATTGTAGTAAGTTTATAAATGGATTAGGAACTGCTGAATGTTCTCACATATACATTTTCCACCATAGGAAGAAATCAAATTGCACTTACCCACAGGCCGCTGAATACCTCTGAGCTTTGACTAGACTCCTGGAACATTAATCAGTCACAAAATCTCAATTGCTAACGTGAATAGAAATTAAATGAACAGTCTATTTCTCAGAACTTGATTTCTTTGCTTTTCTCAGAAATTGTTCTGCAGGCTGCAACTGCTGATTTAATTCTTAAGAAACCTTCACTCAACCTTAATGACATCTCCATCTTCAGTCCCTTCTCCAATTTGAGTTGAATTAGAAATTCCGAAAAATAACTGGATTATAAAGGTAACAAGCTAATGAAACACAATTACAAGGGACAAAATAACATGCTTGTACCCTCAAAAATGGGAGAAATAGAGACTTCAGGAAGCCTATTAGGGACTAGACTGTGGTTATTGATTTTATATGGAAAGCAATCAAATTCAGTGGTAAATCCCCCTCAGAGATAATTCTGTCTAAAGAGCGGACAGTGTAATTGTTACAATACACTTCTTCTGCTGTCTACCTTTGTCATGTAGCACAGCCACGTCAGCTGCCTAATATATGAAGGCTGGCTTGGAGCTAAGTCGAAGGAATTCAAAAACTTCAGCTTTGGTGTCAGTCACAAACCATATACTTAGGTTCAGAGAAAAAGCACAGACAATAATGTGGCCACTCAGACACTCACTGAAATATTTCAGCCTGCTAGATTGGGATTTACATGTTTAAAATACACAGAAGTTTCCAGAGAAATCTGTCCTGTCTACAGTCACAGAAACCTTCTCTTCCTGAAAATTGTGTTGGAAATCTATGAGGCTACAAACTTCAGCCTTGTTCCCTTCCTTGTCTGGTGTCTGCTGTACCACAAAATGTTGAAGGGAGAACGGGGATATAGATTGATAGTTTTAGATATTTAACTTATGTATCTAGTTACATAAAGTCGAGCCCAAAAGAAGCCAGTGGAGAGGGACAGAGTCTTCCTGAGGCTGATGCGGAGCACCTAAGTAAGACTCCTGCTCTGAATTGCCCTATTTCTCTACTTACTGTTATGAAGCTGCTTTTGTGCGCAACAGCAAATGTCTCAAAACCTGCTTTTTGGATACTATTTTCTGTAGCCTGTCACTTTCTCACAATGGTGTATGCAGTCCTGGCGATTCAAGGGGACACTGGACACATTGCAAATGTAATTGGAGTCTAAACACTTCCTGCTAGTCCTACTCTCTAAAGATGCCAGTTAGTTATCTAATCACCACTCTTTGGTATAGCTGTGCACCAAATGCTTTACTATGTGAAGAACTGAAATAAAAAAACATCTGTCGTGTGATATCAGCAACACAGACCTGGCACATAGTAAGAGGAAATACGATTTTTAAAAGCTCTCCTTAGCCTGCTGACTACCAATTACTTGCTGACTTCGGAAGTGCTGCAAAGAACTCATGCATTGTATCAGGGAATCTTTCTTCTTCTCTTCTCTTTCTTCTTCTCCTGATTTTACTTTGGCATTTAGGGTGAATCAGAATTACATTGATCTGCTCATGATTTGCATCAGTTTACTAACTGGTTGATTACACAGCTCATTTTGGAGGTGTAACTTCATCTTTCTCAGGAGAAAATGGGACTTGTCTCAATCGATCCAAGTGGTAGCAAAAGGCAAATCAGGAAAAAAAGATATCTTTTGTTTTATTAGAAACGTGTAATCTCCCCTTACCAATAATAAAATAATAACGAAAAGCAATTAGCAGAAGAAAAGATTTTCAATAAAGGCAGTAGTGTTCTATTAAGTCATACTTGATAGCTCAACAGAGCTGTGTTCTATATTCAGTATTATACTCCATGACAAAGAAATTACAGAATTTCTGTCAGACATAGTATGATTTATTCATGATGAACATGCAAGAGTGCCTGGTAGTATCTTTTCTATGACAGGACTAAAATGAAACTCAAGGCTTTCAGCAGACACAAATACCAAAACACTATCAACCATGAAGATGCCTATTGGATCTTAACTCTGATGGTGATTAATATCCTGTGACAGAAGATAGTCATACTTTATTTCAAGGTTTCATTTGTAAGTGCTGTACAAATGAGTAACAAATAGACCTTTCAATTAGCAGTTTATGAGTTACTAGTGTCTACTGGCTTGGTACACTGTCTATAATCATGGTTTACGTGCATCTACGGATATGCAGTCACTATCCATGAAATACCATATTCCTGTCTGAAATAAGGGAATAATATCTCTTAATCATCTATTATCCGTGAAGAACACATCCAACATAAAGGCATTATGGGTTAAGAGATAGCTCTTGCTGCATGATGGTCTCCTTCAGCAAAATGCCTTTGCCAAAGCTGGCGGGACTGTTTCCTTAAATCTCCTGTTGCAGGCATCCCCAATGCAGAGGGTTACTCCTTCTCATTTCAAATAATCATATTTTTGAAGATCACCTGGTCGAAGTCAAGGGATTAGAGAAGAAATTAGTGTCTCTGATCTAAGGGCCTTATGTATGTAATTATGTTATTGTCTTAGTAATCAAAAACCACCCTCAAACCTCCACGTACCTTACCATTCCTCTTAGCAATTAAGATTGAGAGGAGTACTAGGGTAATAAATGTCTACTTTGTCTCACCAGCTACCAAGAGTGTTGTTAATGTAGTTCTGGGAATGAACTGGAAAATGAAGGAGAGTTGCATTCTCTGTTTTTGACTTCCACAGTTAGAGTGGTGCGAGTTTGGAGAGGAAATTTTACTTATAGACAGCTGATTTAATCTAGGATGCATTAAGAGCATGTCAAAATATCAAACTTTACCATGACACTTTCTTAGATTCATTGAAGATACACTAAATAACTCTTACAAAATGAATTCAGAATTGAGGGCATGATATGTGCTGGGAGGAACAGGGAAAAAGACAGAGGCTTGTCCTCTGAAGTCTTTATTCCTGAAGGGATAATATAAAAAATAACCACCTGTCCTTCTGTGTTTCTAGAACAGTTTTAAGCTGTGGAGCAGCAAATCATTTAGTACTTCTGTGATTTCAAGTATCTTTATTTTCTCATGAATTATCAATATAGTCCTATTGCACTTTCAAAGTTTTAATTCCTCTCCCATTTGGGAAATATTTCAAGAGCTATTTGGACTTGCTAATTCTATGTTTAATATCTGGGAGGAAGAAAGAAGAAAGGTAGACTTCAGCCATCATGAAAGATAACAGTTACTTCTCTCGTGTTATTTTGTGTTAGGGAAGTAGGCACTGGTTGGAAAGGTCAGAGAAAGCTGGGGAAGAATTGCCCAAGCTGGCATATGAGCAGTGGCACTGCTGGGCGGCCAGGAGCATATCGCTGAGCTGTGTGGCATTTTGGCAGTGGAAGGGGTGCTATGGATGAAGGTGCTTATTAGAACTGGGATGAGGAGGAAACCCTGATGTTAACTGGGTTAACCTACCTGTCACAGTCGCTGTGCCCTCCTGCTCGGCAGGAGGGAGCCAATGACCAACGTATGGGTGAATCTCAGTGCAGCTGCAGAGAAGAACAAATTTTCCGTGCCTTTAAATACGGTAGAGTGGGTATCTGTTACTGGTATCTGAAAAAGTGTTAATTACTACCCTAGGTCTTCATTCATAGCCCAGACTCTGGGAAAAAGAGGAAGAGGCTCCTGGCTGTGCAGTGAGAAGGAAGCAAGAGGCTGTGATGGGAGCTTGGTGAATGCCAGGGAGTCCTGGGGGACCTTGGTTGCCCTAAGCAGGATTTTGCTTTCCACCAGTGGCAGGTACTTCTACCACTGGGGTCTTCTGCTGTTTAGAAAAACTGGAGCCAAAATTCCCAGGACAACCAGGCACATTTTGAGAAGTATTTACTTTCTTAGGTCTTCTTGGATATATTGTCTCATTTTAAAATGGCGTAGTGGGCGAGGGTATGTCTTCTATACCTAAAGGAGTGGGACTGTCAGTAAATCGAAGTCCACATTAAATGAGGATCTAAGACAGGAAAGTTGAAATGGGAACTTCTCTAATTGAAAAATGATTTAATTTTGCTTTGCTAGTTATTGAAGTATGAGCTTCATGTAATTATACATGACTGGAAACAGCTCCAGCTAATGCTCACTATGTTTGTCCAATTAAATTTTACAGCATTGTGTTAGAATACAGCTAGTTACGTTCGTTAATAAAACTGTAGGTGACAATAAACATGCAGGGCTCCTGAAATGAAGGTTTGCTTTTGCTCTTTCTCCTTCTTCGCCCAACTTGTTTACTCTTTGGGTAGTGAGTTGCCCCCATACTTGTTTACTGGCCATGGGACCCCTGGAAAAGTGCAGCCACACTGCAATGTGGTGGTGTGTCCTGCACACTTGTGTGCAAAACGCACTCCTCAGTGGCAGGACTGTGTACAGCACAATCCTCTGTAAGACCTGCATCCTCACCTGTGCACAGCCTTCATGCATGTTTTCCAGTGGGAAGACTTAGCTTTCAGACAACATTGCCTGAGCTTGGAACAGAAAAGGAAAGAGGATAAAGCCTGTGTGAAAAACAGCCCACAAGGCCAACAAAACAAAACAGTAAGCCGAGTCAGCTGAGAAAATCTCATCAGATTGAATGATTCTTAAATCCTCTTGCCTCCTCCCTCTGCTCCTCCATCACTCTTCCACTGACTTTAAAAGCCTGGAATAACTCCCTCCTGTTACTGAAACTTTGTCAAATTAATTAGACGCTAACCTTTTTTAACTATCCTATTTTTCATCAATATTTATCCATCCTCCCACAGGTCATTTATGTCTGTTTCTGGCATCTGTCCCAGTCCTCTTGGGGAAGTGCAGTATGATAGTTTTAATGTAAATTTTTTCGCAGTGTCTATCTTTCTGCCTCCTCTGCCACTGAACTCCTTCCACAGTCTCAAAAGTGGCAGTGGCTTCTTCAGAAATCGCTTGGTAGGTATGCATGCACCTGCGTGCGAACACACACCCACACAGAGGTTGAAAAAAGGGGAAAATCCTGTTACTTTTTAAACCTTGTTCATTACTCCTCTGTTTAGAGTTACGAGCTCCTTTCTTTTTCCATCTTGATGTTTTAGTATAGGTCTTTTTGATATTTAGCAAGCAAGTTACTTTCTTCACCTCCATTCCTGTCATTGAGGCTGACTGCATAGCACACATGACCCTCAAAAATACAGTGTTAAATATTAAAATGATTTAAATTATTGAAAAAGGGAGAAAGCCCACGTTGCATATTTCTTTAACACTCAGACCAAAGACCCAGTGGATGGCGGATATTCACTTTGTCAGCTACAAACTCCATGAAGGAAACTAGCAATTAGATTCTGATTACATGAAGTCTTTGACTGGATTTTTTTCTTGTTTCCTAAGACATAAAATCTTCATATTAAGGACCAGTTTTCACAGGGTTCAATCACCAGCCTGTATTTACACAATTTGCCAGTAGTTTGACATTACTTGAGAAACCTGTAGCTAAAGGACATTTTGTCTTGGAAAAGTAGCTGGAGGTGGTTGAGTAAATTTAATAAAAGTTATAATAAAACCAACCTATTCCATAACATCTTGTCCTTTCAGGTAGGACCATGCCTGCTGACCCTGCACCTGTTGAACCACATAGCATTTTAGGTGATTATTAGAAGCTAATGCTGTGTCATAGTCTGCAATCATGAGCCCTCAGTACTACAACAAGGAGCTTAAGGCCAGCAGGGATGACTTGAGAGGGAGGCAGTAAAAGGAGCCTCCAGTTGCTAGCACCAAACAATAAATTGGTTTTAACCTGGATATTTTAGAAATTGTTATATTTTAGCCCCAGCCTCTTAAAAAGCTCACACTTACATCACCGTACTGGAGACACAGTGTAAGTCAGTTGTGTTCAGCACTTTAATTGTGTGCACCTTACCATCCGCATAGGTAGTATGTGCATTCTAACTCCAGTTATCAGTGAGATGGTACGTGCGTACAGGGATGCCTAAGCTGACAAGAACTGGAGGAATTCAGCTACCATTGGGACAGCTGGGAATGGGCAAGAGTCACTCACCCTGGGTGAGCCATCTCTGCTCCCAAACAGCCTAGCTGTCCTCAGAGCGAGGTGGGCCAGAGGAAGCAGCCCTGCTTCAGACACAGTGCCATGCAAATAGCATCACCCTGCCTAGCGCCTTGACAGGCAAATGCAACTGGTGCTGCACTGCCTGATCCCTGACCTGCAGCGCTGTGCGGGGACTGGCTGTGAAACACAGGCACTCTGGAAGGTAATCACCTGGAGGTGCAAAATCAAATGTCTCTGATGAGATGAACGCCACCAGTGCCAGAAAATCACTGGAATCAAGGCAATTATCCCAAAAGACAAAAGGTAGAAGAGAAATAAAGGAAAGAGCAGAAGAAGCATGGGAGGAAGAGGGAGTGTTTTGGTTTTTTTAAGTAGCAGGAGGGAATTTAGCCCCTTCTGGAAGTGGTTTTAGTGGAAGTTGCAAGACTCGAATGGTTTAAGGGGAGCAATGGAGTGTTGCTGGAAATGAATAGTCTGAAAGATGCTTATACCGGTTTCTCTAAGCTTTGTGCTGAACTTTCAACTTGAAAACTAGTCCTTCAATGTATTTTTAAAAAATAAATGCATTTCACCCTAGCTCTTAACTACATTTTAATGACTCGCAAAGGTCAGACATTTACAATAAGTATTTTCAAACATACTCTATGACACTAAAATTAGTTATGTTCTCATATCTGACATGACAACGAAGAAGCATGGTCTAGTTATTTTCCTGACTAATAAAATAAAGACATCAAGGCTGCAAGTGGATAAGAATTAAAGAAAAAAACAGAACCCTGTTGACTGTCACTGCGCTCACATGCACAGAACTTTCCTGACACCATTTAAAGCAGATCCAGAATGCAAACTTAACCCCATTGATTTAATAGTACGTACACTTATTTATGCTTGTAGACTACTGAGTATATGTATAAATAAATACATATTACCATAAAAATTCATATTTGTCTTGTTTTTTTAGTACTTGGCAGATATATAATCTACAAATTGGAAAAACACTTACTAAGCAAAAAAGGCTGTGCTTAAGTCTGAGGCTTTTTTATGACGTCTGAAGTTGCAAGACAGACTTGCTCAGGACTGTCTTTTAACTGCTCATTTATGTGATGTCTGTGACAGTGAATGGAACAGGGGAGGACCAGGGTCCTCTAACACTTCTGGGTAAGGCAATACTTTACTGGGCTTGTTTTGTGTCGTATACTGTTGACAAAACACCAGGGATTGCCTTGTGTATATTTGATACCAATACATTCAGAGCCTAAAAGACATCTTCTTCCAAAGAGAATCCTCCAGGAAATGTGTGTTCGCATCCTAAACTTAAGGGAGGGATGACAGTACTAGTTAGATTTCTGTGTCAGAAGGACAGAAACAAAGGGCCAACAAAATTTAAGGTGACCCCAAGGACCTTATCTCCACAGCTTTCATCTGGAGGGCATGTTGAAGGAGTGGCAAGCATGGGAAGAGCTGGGGAAGAGCTCCACCATTAAGCAGAGACCAGGACTGCATTTAGCAATTGCTGCATTTATTTGTTCCACTCGGGTCGTCAGATGTTTGCACACTAGATTTCCTAAACAAACCTTCACTTTTGGGACCAAGGATCAGTTTCTGCAAAAAACCCCACAGATGGTGAGAAGCATGTGGGCTACTGAGCCAGGTACCAAGTACTTTAGAAATGGACCATACCCTTACAGGTCAGATTTTGAGCACGGTGGCTGGAAAAGTTGGGGAACATATTTCTGTTAGTGTGGTGCAAATAAAAGTGGAGGAAAAAAGTGAAAATTCTGACTGTGCTGTTTCAAATTGCGCTCTATTTAAAATTTCCTTAAGATCAAAAGAGGCACCTGAATATATTTGACCACCGCAGGAAGCAGGCATTCCCTTTACTTAGGTTCTTGATAAGCCCGGATTTTTACACAGCTGATCATCTTACAGGACAATATTTCACAGGCGCCAGTTGAGTCATCCTCAGTTTGACTTGAGCTGATCAGCATTTTCTGTCATTGTTTTCTGTTTCCTTTTGTGCTAGCTCCTGCTTTAAACGTTCAAAGAACATGCCCCATTACACTTCATTACTGTGAACATCTTGCAGTTTCCTTTCAGAAGAAAGCAATGAAAATACTACCTTAATAGGCAAGAACAAGAAATAAAAGGCTGTTAAAACATAGAGAAAGAAGAGACAGGAAAAACAGACTCAGTAACATAAGTACTGCATGAAATGCAAAAGGACTGTTATGTCATTTGAAGCTGAGCTTTAGAAGAATATGAATTATTTGCATTTTCAGCCTCAAACACGTAATTTCTTAATCACAGTTTTTTATGTGATTACAGCTGCAAAAACCTTAGAGGCTTAGTTTTAAAATTTTGTTTTAATATTTTATCTTATTTTTATTTTTCATCTAACTGCAGACAGATTTGGGGGGAATTTTAGAGATAAGAATTTGTATTTGGCTTTGATTTCTAAAATTTTTATTTTGGTGCTTTTCAGGAGTATGTTAGAAGAAAATGCAAAGCTTCCTGCTGAAATGTATTTTCAGTAAGACTTTTTTGCTTTGAAGAAATTAATCCTAAATTTTTAGTCAGTTTTATCAAGAGAAGGAAAGATGTTTACAAATTCCATTTCATCAAGGGAATCTGTCTATGTAGATTTTATACATTTTCATTTTCTCTGTATGTTCCTGACTTTGTGCTTTCCATTACTAGTTTCTATGCATTGCATCCCTCCTGATAAAGTACTAGATTGGTACCAGTGTGTTTTTGTCCTTGAGTCAAATGGTGAAGTCCTTCAGCAATTAAATAAGCTTTTCACTAGTTTCAGTGTGCAGAGTGTGCTGAGTAGAGGGCAGATAAAGGAGATGAGCGGAACGCTTCTGTAGAATGTATGACTGACTGCTGGCTAGAAACCAATAGGAGCAGCACCTAAACTCTGCCCAGCTCCCAAAACCCAACCACCTCTGGATTGCAAAACCTGCATCTACATTACTATTTCAGTTTGGATCTTGAGTGCGCTTTTGAAACAAATCTGATCAAGTCCATTTAGTGTGTTTTTGTTCATTTGTTTAAGAGCAGGTTCAGAGAAATGGTTTCCTTTCAGATAAAACAGACCATATGATAGCACTCTACAGGATTGCACCTCATGTGCTCCTGCCACTACTGCACATTCAACCTGTGGGAATTGATTACAGCTAGTCTGATGCAGAAGTCACAAAATAAGCATAGTGTGGATGCTGGGCCCTCAGCACCATGTCTCTCTCTTAGGTTGTTTCTCATGTCTTACTACTGCAGACATAGCCAAAGTTGATACTCAGTTTGTGTTCAGCAACTTGGTGAATATCAAAAAGAGAGAAATCCTTAATGATATAAATGAAAAAAATCTTTTTTATGAGGAAAGTAGACTTGCACTCTAAATATGTAGTATGGCTAATTGGCGTGATTTTGCCATGGGATTGGAGCCAGGTGGGTGAGAGGGAGTCAAAGGAGTTCTACCCGAAAGACTGGTGCCATAGAAGCCGGGGATTATTATCCTGAGAAAGGTTAATTTGAGTTCTTATGAGATTTATATATTGGCTGTAGTTGTGAAAGGTGTACAAAGTTTATACAAAGTCAACACATAGTACAATTGCAGCCTCACCTTCCTGGGAAAAATTTATTCTGCGTGGAGATTTTCCAACCTTCTACAGGGGAATTACGTAGCGGTAAGTCCTCTACTATTACGCTGGCAGGAACCTTGCTACCGATGTTAATTCTAGCTCCACAACAGTTTCCAGCTTTACATCTCATGTTCACACCGAATTGTTGTTCAAATTCCTATTTAAACAAATCCCTTCAGCAGTTCTTCATCTTCTGAAATGGATTATTCTGACTGTAGAAGAATAGACATAGCATTGCCATACATTCCCAGGACAGCATTGGGATATTTGTGGTCAGAGTAAAGTTTGGACAGCTTCCCATGGCTTATTCATGAAAGTATCCAAAGTATTTTCTGAGCTATGCATACCACAACCAAAGAAAGAAACCCCACCATTGGGGTTACTAATGGGTTAGACTGCAAAAAAAGAAAGGAAGGTGTATTCTTCAAGTTTTGGCATCATTCAAGAAGCAGCAAAAGTACTAAAAGCTTGCACTACTAAACAGGAAGCATATGTTACGCCTAAAGCAAACACATTTTTTGCTGGATACAGATTTCATGGATGTGTGCAAGGAGTCTCTGAGGTTTCTGAATAGTTTTTGTTATGAGCTGAAGCAGCTAGGTAATAAAGGCTTTGGTAATGCTGAGAAGAGGAAATGAGAAGAGATTCCATAATCTTTAGAACTATCACTCTTCAAGTATCTTAAAACACTTAAAGAGTGATAGAAAAAAAGGAAGAAATGGGAATTGGCTAGAACCTGGTCTCATGTGTTAGCATAGGTGCAAATGAAAGCAATAATGCAATACTATTAGCATACAGATTGATATTGTCCAAATGCACTTTTTTGGTTGGAGATAATGGTCAGGACTCTTTGCAAAAGAAGAAAAGCTTATGCCCTAGTGTAGCAGAGCAAACAAATAAGCAATTTATGCCATAAAAACCATGCTGTTGCAGAAATGTGACTGGAAAAATGATAAATTTATAAGTAATCTTTATGTTGATTTAGGAAATATTGGAAGACAATTCATCAGTCATGTATTGATTTCTGTTCAGGCACTTGTTTCACTCGAAGGGTCGGATTTTGACACAGTGTCAGAGAATGGAGTGTCAGAGAGGTGAAGCAGGATCTAAAGGCTATCGTTAAGAATTTTTTTTGGTTTTTAATGGCAAAACATGAAGATCTATATCCATGGCATAAGGAACACCTGCAAATCCTCTTTTCACCCATGCACAACCGGAGCAACACCCCTGCCCAAAACCAGCAGGTACTGTTACTCATCCCAAAGGCAGAACCCTAAGAAAACAAAGTTCTAATTCAGCAGTTAAGAGCTCTGAGTGTACCTTTGAAGCACTGAATTAATCTTCATTAACCAGTTTGGGAAGCCTCTGTGGGACTTTTCAAAACCTTAAACATTGAGCATGAGTCTAAATATCTTGCTGAACGCAACCTAAATGAGTAGCTAGACAGTGCTTCTTGATCAAAGCCATTGTGGTGTGAGATAGACGTTTCCACAGTTAAGCAAATTCCACAGCATGGCACTATGCTTCTGTGGGAACTCTGCAGTGCAAAGAGAGTGCTGCTTCTGGGTGTTTACAATAAACAGTAATGTGAGCTCTATTAGGCAGCCAGTTAGAGGTAAAAACATAAACTATATGTGAACATTATCTGGATAATTAAATTATTAAGTGAGCACTATGTAAGGCAGGGTGAGGGGGTTGTTATTAATGTTAATATAAAATTTTGACTGCAGAAGGCAGGCAGGTGCCTTTATTCCCCTCCAGGAAATGATTATCTCTTGATAAATCAAATTCCCTTCAGTGGCCTTCTTGTGATTTCAGAACAGGCATATTATTAGGAACTTTGTGTAGTTCTATATTGGAAAAGATGGAGTTCAGCAGACTGAACAGAACCTACAGCAGAGCTGCATAAATCCTGTGGATTAATGTTACCACTCAGAGTATTAACCAGGACTCTCCTGTTGCCTATTCGCCTCTGGAATGTGAATTTCTGAGGATCACTTTCAGGGCATATTCTGGTGGGTACATTTCCTGAAACTTAAGTTAAGGCTAGGAAATTAGAATGGCTAGGAAGCTAACACTAGTCACCTTCTCCTCGTCCTCACCCCTACCTGGTGGCCCACTCCATGTTCTGTTCAAATTCAGTGATAAATTGGGCTCCTCAGGGCAACCAGGAGGTCCATAAAGCAAAGCATGCAGCTGTGCAGGGTACAGATATCAGGGGAAAAAGACTGCCTGCCTAGCCTACATCTGAGGAGGGAGCAACAGGCTTTTCTAGCCTGACAAGCATCACGACATCAGAGTCCTCTGGTCTTGCTGGACGTCGGACCTTGTCTTCCCTCCTTGTTGCTGGGGAGACCCTGGCTGGTGGATAACTTTTGCAGGGGGAAGAGATGGAAGGAGGTTTCTTGTAGGACAGAGAAGGGTTTAGAGAGAGGTGCCCACTTCTCTCAGAGTTATCATGTAGCTTGACAGAGGCAGCACATCTTCTATGGCACAGCCATTGCTTGTTACCAATCTCAGCTTCAGGGAGCTACGCTGGGAAGCCCCCCTCCTGCCAGCGCACTGGGGCTACCTAGTTAAGTCAGGTACAGATGCCAGCAGGTAAACGTCTCATTTCTGGGATAAAACGTGCACTGTGATCTATTGTGCACCCTTGGGTATTTAATCCTGATACAAAAGGCACACAGCTTGTTTGATTGTGTTTGAAGAATATTGCTGGCATCAGTATTTTGCTCTTCGTGCCAATCTGAGAAAACCAAATGCCAAGCCATTTTTGTGATATAGGATAATATTCTCTTGTGTAAGGCATGACGTATTTATACAGTGATATGGACTACTATCTTCCACGTTTAGTGAGTATGGGTGTGCAGCTTTGCACATATATGAGATGTTACAAAATAAATGTGAACAGAAATGTTACTCTTTTAGTTTTAATTTATACTCAAAGAAGACAAGAGGTGTGGTTTCTCTGCAATAGTTACACTTCAGCAGTTTGAAGCCATCTGAGAGCCAAGCCAGCTGTGTGCCCATAGCCTCTCAAGGGAGTGATTATTAACTGATAAAGCTAATTTTCTGCAGTGGCTGCTGATTACTATTGCAAAAATTCTTTTAACATAAACTGAAGTGGAGAATTTTTGAGCTAAAAGTAGCGTTAGCTACTCAGAATATTGAGCAGCCTTTTCAGCAGAACTGTGGTAAGTCCTATAAAATAGCGCTACCTATCAAAAATGCTTGGCTGAAGTCTAAAGTGCAATTTATCTTATAGTGGTAAATTGCCTGCCTAGCTGAAAAAGAAGCTCTTCTACTACTCCATCAACACCATAACTTTTAGTTGCATATTTCTTAAAGACAACAGTCATTCCAGGTCAAATGGGCTTTATAAGCACTATATTTGACATCCTCTGAGGCCAATACTCTGTATTGGGGAAGACATTCGCTTCACTCACATTCAGAGTGAGTCAGTTCTTTGAATCATAGAATCATAGCATCATTTGAGTTGGAAAAGACCTTGAAGATCATGGAGTCCAACCATACGTGAACATGAAGGGTGAGTGATACGGTGGACCCTGAACAGGAACTTTGGGAACAGGATGAAAGTTTGAGGTGGAGGGAAAAAACATTTTGTTTATTCTTATGAGAAATAAGCCACCTGCATATCAAGGAAAGCATTTGCATAAAACATTAACTTTACTTTTCCTGATGTTCTTTCTTGAGTGGATGCTTTACCACAGTTGAAAGTCCTACCAAGGAACACCCTGTCTTCAGCATTTGGAAAGGCAAAGGGAATGAATGACACCTATTTTCATACTTGTCACTTGCCAAACCAGGTGTTATACAAGAAAAAGGAGGATAAATGTATTTTTAATATCATGGGACAAATTGTGTTTAGGGTAGATCCAAAAAGGATTTCTAAGGGGGACATATTGGCAAAATGGAAAAACTGAAAAACCCTTTTATTTTTAGTCACTTCTAAAATTTGTAGATCTTGAGACACTATATTTTTTAAATTTGTCTTTGTGTTATACAGGCGTCAAATTTGAAAGGAGAAATTCCAGTTTAAAACCACATTTTGGTTTTCAAATAAAATATTATGTCTTATTGAAGTAAAATATTTGGGTTTGAAACATTTAAATTTTTGAATATTAAAAATAGTTTTTAATCTATATATCTCTAAAAGCTTAATATTTGTATGTTTATTAATAATTAGAAAAAAAGTAGTCAGGAAAATTTGTATGTTCATTGCCAGAATCCACAAGTAGACCAATGGTTCCAATAAAGAAAAGCAGCCTAGAAAACCACCACTAATCATAAGTATGGGTTTGCTCTGGAGGTTTTCAATCACTCTCATTTCGGGAGACCTTGCCAGCTAGGAGCCGATGATAGCAGTGTAAATTTTCAAGGACAAACTGATATCATCATTAGCTGTCTGATAGTTAACCAAAAACTGCAGAATTAAAATTTCTACAGTTCTAGTTGTACTGCACAGAAAGAAGCGGCCCTCTAAAAATTACAACCAAGGGATAGAGTGCGAGGTATAAAGACTGTATCTGAGAGCTATTATTATCATCAGTTATTATGTAAATTATTCCCCTTGCTCACAAACACATACACACGCACACACATACATACACTTTTTCACCCCAATTTAAAACATAATTACAGCCCTTGACAGATTGCCATTGACTTTTTTTATAGAATGAATTAAAATATTTAAAGTAGGAAAAGATAGAAAGGAACATTATGTCCCATTAAACCAATCAAATGTACTAAAACTAACCTCTCCACCCAAAAACCACCCCGGGCTGCCATCCACTGCATTGAGGTGGGTTATGAATGAACAAATCCACCTGGCACTTTACAAAATGAGGTCATGATAAGTGCATGAAAAAATAAAATCAAAGCCCTTCATAGCTGGCAGGATCCTGGCTTTGTAGCAATGAGTTTAAATCAGGGCAGCAAGATCACAAAAGTGCTTCCAAATCCTTACGGGAACAAATTATATTTTTCTGTTTCCTGACCGTCTTTCATAGCTGTTGTGCATTTCTCAAAAATACTTCACCATTTTCCACAGGATAGTAAGGAGGCCAATAATATGAGCTGACTGAAAAAAGAGATGTAACATTTGACAGGAGAGTGGGTCTAAGGGGAGCTGTAGAAGAGGATGCACTGTATGTTACTTCAGAGGCAGGAAATCCCTCTGTGATCAATGGTCAAAATCTGTGGTAGCTGACCAGTTGCTTGCTTGTAATCTGCCATCATCTAGGGAGAGGTGAGCAGACGGATGCAAAACGGAGTAACATCTGTCCCTACCTTGGGGCACCCATGCTTAGGACCTCTGTAAGACTCACTTCCTTCCACTCCTTGACTTAAGAGATTGCTTCTGCAGTTATATATAACTCACTCTGGGACAGCAGGATGCTGGCAAGATCTTTACTACTGCGGAAGACCCAGGGAATGGGAATATAACTCACCGTCTTCAGGAAGGTCATTTTTATATACTGCAGCAAATTAATTACTGTGACAGTTAGTCAATGTGGTAGAGCTCTTTACTGGTGGTAACTGTATAAATAAGGAGTAGCACTTTTTCCTTTATAAATCAGCATTGCGATATTTCTCTTCAGTTAGGGATGAATGAACTTGAGCAACTTCAAGTTCTCCATGCACTGAGGTTTTGGGGAAGTGAGCTCCGATCCAGGTCTGAGCTCTGTCTTGGTCTAGTGGACACACTAAACCAGCAAGTTTGAATAAATTAATAATTGACTTGGTTTTTGATAAATTGGAA
>Ga0181612_107562_pt1 | contig 18334 bp, 7 predicted proteins | sample HoacroProtozoa21_FD_119630 | JGI IMG/M metagenome (GOLD analysis project Ga0181612, IMG submission 119630) | Hoatzin crop microbial communities from Cojedes, Venezuel. Combined Assembly of Gp0051906, Gp0051904, Gp0051908
CAAAATGTGTGTGGCAGAAGAGCCAGGGATGTCCCTCAACCCCACCCCACAGAGGGGACACTGTGGGAGTGTGGCGGGGTCCTGGGGGAAGCCTCTCCAGGGGTGGTGGCACGAGGGCACGAGTGGCTCTGGGTGGGCGGGCAACAGCATGCAGCTGCATCGCCCAGCACGAAGGCTTTCGGATAAAATCAGGGGAGGCAATGGCAGCAGCTAGAGCCTCAGAGACACGGGCTCCATGGAGAGATAACGGCTGGGGGGAGGAAGAGGAGTGCAGCAGCCGGGTGCCAGCTGGAGCCGCGGGGGCAAAGGAGGGGGCACAGGGTGACCCCTCACCCCAGGAGCTGAGCCCTGCTCCGGGGCAGCTGTCCTGGTAAGGCCAAGCATTTGTCACAGCATATGGTGGCAGCACGCCTGTCACCGCTTCGCGTGCTCACCCCTTGCTGCTGCGTGTTAGCTGCAAGCGTCACTCCTGCAGGGAAAACCAAGGGTCTTGGAAAGTTTGAATTGCAGTCCCGCTTCACTGTAGCTCTTTAGATGGCTGTGACCTGCAGCAAGCCGGCACATTCCTAGAGATGTGCTGTCGCGAGCAAATGCATGGTTATAAACTGGACCAGCTCCTGTATTTGTTTTCTTCGAGGAACTTGACAGTAATTTCCTGAATGAGAGACAGCCTTATCTCCACAGGCTAAACTTTAGCCCTCCGAGACACAAACACAAACTCTGTGGAAAGACTGGATTAAAAAACCATCCAAGGATTTCACCTCCTGGGCCCTGGAGCAGCAGGTCACTGGGCTGACACTTGGTATGAGATGCCTATGCACAGTGTTAGCTGAGGGGTTTTCGTGTATAAATGATACAGTAGCTGTGGCTATGTCCCAAGGACCTTTTTTCTACGGTATTCCTAGCACTAATCCAGACTCTTAATGAGATTGCTTTGATGGACAAGAGAAAATGAGTTGAACAACGCAGTTTGGTGATGAGAATGACGGTGGATGGGCTAATTCAGAACAGCCTGAAGGTTTTACTCTTTACCAGAAGGTCCTTTCTACACTCTAGCACTGGGAGATCTGGAAATGTGGAAATATGTAGTATCACATCAGTCAGATAAATATTTAATGTGGTGCTGGAAGCTGGGAAGAAATACCATGTGCAGATTCACACTAAAAATACTCTCTCTTCTGTCGTCTTTCCAAAAAACATCTGCTGCTAGTTCTGGAGTTACGATAGTGAGCTAGATGGATACTGGTTCTTGACGCAATATGGCTGGTTTTATGTTCTTATACATATGTATTGGCTTAGTCTTGCTTGTTACAGCAGCATATCTCCAAATTGCTTATGAGGAAAAAAACGAGAAATGAGCAAAATGTGTGGATTGGTGGACAATGAGCATCCAGCATAAAAGTGCTATTTGGACGTTAACGAAAGGATGTGTGCAACATGATAATGAATAAAACTGGGTAGTCAAAGCTGCTTTTTAACCTTGAAATATTATTTTATTCTTTATTGCACTTGAACCTAGTTGCTGCTGTGTGTTGTTATCTTGTAGCTTGGGCCACGCTCTGCTTGCAGGTTCCCAGTGTTAACCTGGTAAACAAGTATTCCGACTGCAATACAGATTTTGAGATGATGTTGCTGGGAACATAATTGCACCCTGAGTTTTGAATTAAGCAATTTAGAACTAATAACAATTGGAGGTTTTCGGTGAAGAAAACATACCAGATCACAACCATTGTTGAAATTCAGCTGACGAGAAAGATGCTCAGTTTAGGTAGGAGTTCTAAATGTGGAAACATGAAATACTGTGAGCATGTACGTTTACCTGTAATATTTTTTTATGGCAGTTCCGTAAATTTGTATTACTTTATTAAAATAAGAATGTGAACTTATTGTACAGCTTGCAAATAGGAGTGGTGACCACTTTTCCAGAATTTTCTGTGTACTATTTATTTCCCCAGGCAAAAAAGGATAAAGAGGGCAGAATTTATCTGCAGTGATGTCACTCAACACATACGTTAAACCATTTCCTCTAATACAATACAGCTGATATATTTATCCACAAAGCTGATTTATTTGGTTCTGGAAAGCTCATCTCTGAGAAGGATGTCCCGCAGGAATTCGGCCCTGGGATAGAGTTGATCCTTTGCTACCTGCTGCTCCCGACCGAGCTGGGGAGAGGGAGCAGAGCTACGTGGAGACGCCCTCCCAGGATGCTGCTGCCGAGCACCTTTCGGGTTCGTAGTGCTGCGAGACACTCCCAGAGCACAAAGGGAAAGGAGGTTCAGAGAATAACCTCGACATTCAAGTGATATAAAAGTGATGCTCATGCCACCCTTCCAATCTCTGACTTGCACTCCACGCTTTTGCTACGCCCAGCAAACTGGCCCACTGCTGTGCTTTGGAAAAAGCGTTATTACAAGTTGAGGCAGGTTAGTTTAGGCAACACTTGCTTTAAGAAGTCATTGCCTTCAGACGCCCGTGCACACACCTACTTCTTTGTCCATAGATAATTATATGTTCATTAGAATATTCTGAATTCTAATTATGATATAAATTTGGAAAATTTGAGTGAAATTTTGTGCAGTTATTCTATTTGGAAATGGGATTTTCGTTTTTTAAGTTTAAAAACTGGCCTGAGAGGCTGATTTCACTGATAACTTATTTCTGTGGTTCTGTTTTCATCCACCTATTGTGTCTTCTTGTAACACTTACTGCGGTAGGAGCTGTTTCCCCGGCGCTGTTTCCTCTCTTGATTGGAACCTGTAGGCTCTAAGGTCTGCAGAGCGGGAGGCAGCCGAGGTAAGGACTGGGAGGAAAGCAGGACACTGTATGAACCTGCCATGTCTCGTGCCAGCCATGCCCACAAGACCCAGGGCCTCCCTATGACCTCTTCTCTTTTCTCTTACCTCAATAGTCCTCCCTAAAGGAGAGATATTCCATGTACTGCAAATTAGTCACAATACTGTGATGGTTCGTATCACATTGTGGATGTTATCCTGTTCCTACTGGTAATGGAAGAATATTCTCTGTCTTCCCTTTAATTCACACTGAGAAGGAGGCATTTTTCAATTTAATAACTTCAATGAAAAGGCAATGATCTTGGAGCTTACAGCACTTAAAATACAGATCTGGCTCTGCCAGTGACTCACTCTGTGGCCCTAACTACCCCCCAGACTCCACCTTCCTCCTCTGTCAAAAGGGGACATGAATACTTATTTGTGTTTAACTGCAGTGATGATGCAAGACTTAATTAGCTATGTTTGTTGAGAGCTCTGAAAATGTGGAAATGTCACTGCTTTCGATCATTTTGAATAACTGGTGGCTTGGCTTGTCAGTGTATTACTGTTGGGCCCCCTCTTCAGAAGTGAATGGGACACGTGAAATCCCCTGGGTTTTTGTTTTGGTCTTGGCTGGCCTCGGCACACAGCTGAAGCTTGGTCGAGGCTTTAGATGTCTAAGTAGGTGGACAGAAACTCAGTGGTTTCAGAAAGGAGGGTCACATCCCACCTGCTCCTGGGCATGTTGGCTCTGAGCTTCCTCTGGGGCCACCTTAGAGAAGGTGCTATGAGCGGCTGCCTCCTTAGCCTCGGGTTACATCTGCCGGCTCTACAACTCCATTTTCTCATCTTCTGTTTTGTTAACACGACGGCTCGTTGGTGGAGGCTATTAGGAAATTACGGCTCCTCTGGCAAGGCTCCGGCAGCAGCTGTACCAGAGGAGAGCTGCCTAGACTTATAACAACAAATCAAAGAGGAATGTCATCAGAGGAGAAAAACTTCCGAACTACTGACCAGGATCTTTCAAAGTATGAGTTTTCAAACCTTTTTTTTTTTTTTTTTTTAAATGAGGCTGCTCACCCAATATCTGTGGGTGTGGCTTGTTCTGAGCTCCCTCTTCCCTGGGCATGAGCAACCCTTGGGGAAAACCCTTGCTCAGGGCCCGAGGCTTAGGCAGGCTGCGGAAGGAGGAGGACTCACTTCCATGAGCTAGTCCTACCATGCTGCAGTCAAGTTTCATACACCCAGGCTGTGAAATGGTTCTCACAAAACTATTAGGCCCAAACATGGGCAATTCTTCCTATAGATTTACAGGAAAGAAGGAGCTAGAAATCTGAGTTTTGGATGCAGCCGTAGACTTTGGCATTTCTTCACACCTCCATTATACAAGAGCCTATAAATCATATTTATTGGTTTATATTTCATATAGTCTATGCATTTCACGTCTCCGGTGCAGTATATATGTATACATTATGTATATATATAAAATATATAATGTATATATTATATATATATGTTGTGTATATGTATTGCCCACAGCTTTAGTGTTGTTCATCAGTACAAGAAAGGTTAAAGTCAAGCTCATTTGCAGAACAGGTACAGTAAGTCTGTGCAAGTTATGGAGGCTTTCAGGAGCTTTAAGTTTGTGGTCCATGGACCTCTGAGGTGCTACCATTAAGAAGCAGCAAATAAAAAAAAGCTGTATCTTGTCAATAGGCTTCAAATTTTTAAGGTAGAGTCAAAAGACCTGTTGATACTTTTTTTAGGGTTCTGCATACTGAAAAGGATTGAAACGACTGAATGTAAGTCACCCTTAAGAAAGGTGAATGAACTGTGGGTATCACACTATCAAGCACAGATGGTCCACAAAGAGAAACGCCCAAGCAAGATGAAACAGTTACAACCTAAAATTAATCTTTCTGTAGTCAAGCTCGTGTAATTTTGTGGTCATTGAATTACAGAATAGAAAGAAATGAGGAAAATGCCTGGGGACAAAGTACAATTTTGGTGATAAGCGCTTTGGGAATAAAAAAAAAATTTAGTGTGCCCACCTAAATATAGGTTGAGAAAATTAAATTTATTTCCTACTACATACATTCTGACAACATTAGAAGTACATACACATAATGAACTGTCTTGGAGGTTTTCTTTAAGTGACAATAATGAGACCTGCTATTTTGTAGCTTTCTTTTTAAGTTGTATCAGCATGTCTGTACTTGAAAAATGTTAACAGTTTAGTCAAAAAATCTTGCTGTGATTGGCCAAGTTTTAATAAGCTGCAATCTGTTATCTAGTTTGAACATCTAGATAAATATTAACCACACTCAGGCAGTAAACCCATACCTTTTTTTCGGGTTTTTTTCACTCTGTGACTAGCCTGCCACAGGTAAGACACTCCACCCTTCTTACCCATCTCGAAAACATACCTTCTCTCAACAGTTCACGAAATGAAGACTTCATATGGTGACCTGACTATTCCTCCAAGGTCAGTGCTACATGGCACACATGAACATCGATATCCCAGCCACTGTGAAAGAGCAGAACAGTTTTTCTTTCACAGAACAAACCATCATTACTCAATTTTATTTTTACAAGGCTGCAATACCATTGCTACTACTTCTCTTCCCTCCTCTCCATCAGGCCACCATTTAAATCTACTGTGCTGAAAATGAACTTTCCATTTCCACCTTCCCTGTATCGCCTTGATACACCCCAGCAGCCCCTGGCCCCCGCTCTGAGCTCACTCGCAGGCAGCGGTTGTCGTGGGCGGTCGTATTATTTCAAGCTCCTCAAGCTGGTAAACTTTGCCAGAGTGAATCACTTTGCTTTCTTATTACTGCAGTTAGAAGCAAGCTGAAACTTGCCATTTTCAAGGTAACTTTCATTTTGTTCCCCACATTGCTTCTTTGCCCTCGGCTTCCAGAGCTGAGGTTTTTTTCTCTTCTGCCAGCTCTGCTTGGATCCAAAAACAGGCTGAGCGAAGTAGTTACTCGCCTTTTAAACTAACTTGAAAGCTGCCTCAATTCAGGCTACTGCCTAGGATATTTACTATTTGCACAGTTATCTATGCTTTAACCTTGCTGGACTCTCCTGGTTGACATGAACAGTCAAGTTCAGTGCTGTGGGTTATTCCACGGTCTGATGAGAAACTGATGATGAAATCAGGTGTGTCGGTGGCACAGTCCTGCTTATTTATAATCAAAGCCTTGTGTTCCATTAATATAGGGCAGATCTTAAGCAGCTGCAATTTCTCAGATCTAAATCCTGTTTGAGGTTCGCTCAAGCCTATTTGTGAGGCTTTTTCTCAGGGTCATACATTTTTATGCTCTTCTATCACTTGTCCTCTCAGCTTCATGACCCTCCTGTCCCTCTGTTAGACACATCAGACATCGCGAAAGTAATACTAAGGAAAATAATCTTTTTCTACAGGTCTCCTTTCTGGGTGGTGACATACCTAATGGAAGCTGCTGGTCACAAACTGGAGTTGCAGCTCCTCTTTGTGTTCTGCCCCCTTGATTACAGATATTAACAGGGTCAGGTGGGAAATCACTGCAGCATCAGGGAGAGGTGGGAGCAGGCAAGTAGGGGAGACAAAGGGAGACCAAAATCTGTGTCCACATTGCTTTTGGCAGAAGAGTTTTGGCCAGAAAGACAGACGTCAAGAGGAAGAAGAAAACCGGTCATGTCAGCCTCAGGGATCACTGCTTTTCTCTGGGCTGCAGGAGAAAAAGGAGACACTTGAGATAACAGATTGGAAATTTGGGCAGGGAGGTGTGCTGCGGTATTTTCTCAAGGAGAGCAGTGCGTTACCGGGTCTCTTTCATCATCAGGTGAGAATAAAACAGAGAAAAGCTTCTATAAAATGACTGTTGAGAAAGTCTGCGCTGGTGGAAGTTGGAAGCGTGGACGGGATTAGGCAGCTCCAGGAACAAAGCGCTGGACTCCGGAGGAACGCCTGCCCCCAGGGAGAGCAGCACTGCCTGGATGTGCTAGTTACTCCTTGGTAGGCAGTGTAATCCCCAAAGCAGATATTAAAATATGAGTATGAGTCTCAGCCTTTTGACTGGGTCAGCCAAATTTTCCTGCAGTGCGAAGATAGGTCAGGCTTACAACGGATCCATTCTGTCCCACTGTAGACACCAAAGCTCGGCTGCAATGTTGTATTACTGTGCAAGGTCTCTTACAAGCCAAGAATGTTGGACTGAAGGCTTTGTCCTGGGCATACTTTTACTGAAAATGACCACCAATATTGTCTGCTATGACTGATGAAACCTGAAATGTCTTATATTTTGCGTAAGAAAAGCTTTGACTGACAGCCCCAAAGACAGCCATCAGCTAGTTGTTGTTGTCTGGCTGGAGGAAGCTACAGAGCAGGATAACAACATATTCTCCTTCTGCCCTTAAATAAAGCCAACAGAATTCAACAAAACAAAAATATACTGCATTTCATGTGTTTGTTTTAGGATTTCACTACCATTATTAAAATACTGTGGAGCAAGCCAAGAAACAAATAGGGATTTAAATAACAGCCATGTCTCCGGTTAGTAAGATAACACAATGTGCGTTCTTACCTAAGTATTTCCAGAGTCCATAAATACTAAAACACGTGTAGTTGTCTCCAAGGAAGTAGAGCACAGGGCTGCTCAGAGCTGAGTTTGTGCAGTGCTCTCCAATAACAAATTAATGGCTTCCCTGGTTTGATGCATAAGAAAGCTTGTTAATTTGCTTAGTTGCAGTACCAAAGATATATTGAATAATTTTGCATACATGGAAGTGCTGACTCCACAGCAGCATGGGCAGACACCAGCAAAAGGACGCTGTTAATCCTTCTGCCTATGCAGTACCTGTTCTGTGAAGAGAAAATTTTGCCTGGTCATTAGGGCTGCAAAACAAGTGCACTAGCGATTATGAAATCTAAATTCCTTGGTCAAACCAGCAAAGGTGTTTTACACTGAGTTAGCGCAGGTATAACGCACCACACAAGTGAAATCTGGAGCAACATCTCCTAGGTCTGATAAGTCTGGCACCTTGCACCATCACTAAAATTACCTCCCACCTCCCGTGCAGTAAGACGGTGCTTCACAGTTAGTTCCACAAGTGCCGGTGAGAAAAGTCTCCCGATGGTGCTGACAGCTGCAGCTGAGTTTATCCTTCAGTATTTGCAGAGACAAGGGCCGAATCCTGCCTGCCTCCGCCGGCACAGCCACAGGGAAAGCCCTCGCTCAGCCCGTGTGTTCGGACTCTCGGTTTCGTGCCCCTTGTGTGAGCACCATGATTGAAGGGGAGCTTTACCTTTTCTTTAGTGCCTCCAGAAATTTGAGACCCTGCAGGACTGTAGCTTGCTGCAGGGATGATTATTTCTCAGGTCTGGTGATTAGCTGCAAGAAACCTTTTAAGAGGAGAAAACTGGCAAAGGAGAAAAAGGCTGTTTTAAAAAAGATTAACAGAAAGAGAAATCATGGTAGGGACGGGGAAACCAAGAGGCAATGTTAGCAAAAAGAAGCTCCTTGAACGGATTTTTGTACATGGCTCTCATTCCTCACTTGGGCATGTGTTTGTGTTTGCATTAGGGATGAAAAAAAGTTTTCAGTAAGCAGCTGTGAATAATTGAAGATATCATGGATTAATATATTCAAAGAGGAAATGCAAAAATAGAAAAAGAAAGGAATATCAATATTACAGAAGCAATTCAGAAAATCTGAAAAAACAGTCAAAGGGAATAGATGAAATTAAGATCTGATGAAACAGAGAAACATGCAACTACCAAAGTTAGAAAAAAGTCATCATATCCTAAAAGCTTGAGGCATTAAAAAAGGCAAGAAAATATATTTGTTGTGTAATAATTAAGAATGAAAGAAGATGCTATGAATACGAAGCTGTCCTGTAAAGATGGCCAGAATATATAAAATACTTTTATGATGAATGGCAGGAATCCAAATTTGGAGTCACCACAAGAGAAGAACAAGTTCAGGTAATTGCTGTGTGCAAAACAGGTGCCTGGAAGTACAGAAGAAGGGAGAGATCTACACATAGTAGATGCTTCTTGTCTGAAAAAAAACAATCCTTAGCCAGGTGCGCCAGCAGAAGAGTCTGAATGAAGACAGAGAAGATGAGATCGAACTGAAATTTCTCAGAAAAAATTACTCCCTGCACACAGCTTTCTCGTGAGGCTGTTTATCTACAAGGCTGCCAAAATTATACTGGCCAAGCAGCGGGCCTTGTGGCAGGCATGTAAGTTGATGTGAATATTAGGAGGTGAAGCACTGACACAAATCACATAGTGTATGAGCATACACATATACAGGCATTCAAATTAACCAGTTCACTGTGAATTTAAAGCTTATATGACTGAGCTAAATATATTCAGTTCTTTTTTTTTGTTTGTTTGAAAAATATCAAATTATATGGTAAACCTGTATCATAATCTTTTTTCAATTTTTTGACACCTCCTAGGTGCTCCAAGCACAGGTAAAGATCTCAGCATGTGAAAATACGCAGAGATGGTTCCTTTCCGGAATGAATACATTGTAAAAAAACTTAATCCACTTACAGAGCACTGCTAATAGAAAAAAGATATGAAATTGTCCACATGCTTTGCTTGCAGTTATTCACTCAGCAAAAAAATAAAGAAAACCTCAGAGAACAGGCGAAGGCAGAGGTCAAGAACACACTAAAAAAATATGCTAAAAATTCCCGCTAGACCTCAACCAGGCTGAGATCTATGGATGGTAAGTGGTGAGTATCTGGTGTTTCAGAAGATTTGAATAGATGGAATTGGACAGAGGACTGTCCGGCAGCGCTAACGCCTTCTCTTTTGCCTGAACCACGCAGTTCAAAGCTGTGTGAAAAGCTCCAGCCCAAACAGAGTACCTGTCGGCATAACGGCTCCCTGTACCTCTGAAATGAGCAGGGCTAAATAGCAAAGCTCTTAATCTCGGAAGACAAAACCAGCCAGCCCTCATGGATAGGAGGGTGGCTCATGAAACAAGCAGCTCAGAGCTCTAACGGGCCACTGCTGTCTGTCCTGCCATTGGCAAGGACAACTCAGCAACATGAAAAGCAGCTCTGGAGTTGCTACGGTGTATCGGCCAGTATTTTAAAGTGCGTTGGCTGTTTCGGGTTGTCTTCGGACACCACGATCCAAATTGCAGTGACTCAGAGTGCGTCACCTGGCCATTTGCAACACGAGGCCAGCAACCTCCAGGAGCGAGATGGAGAAAAGCCCCGAGAAGGGTAAACTGTTTCCAGCTTTAATGTACTCGTGTCCATCGCAGCTCCAATTTGCAACAGTAAGAGCTGGAAAATATGGGCTCCGTCCACATCTCCGCTCAGCAGGTCCAGACTTTAAAATCTATTTTAGGTGTAAAAAGTATGGAGAAAGCAGCATTCAGTACACTCTCATTTCAAGCTGTGAGCTGGAGTAGGTATTGGATTCTGTAAGAAAAAATCAGAAAACTTCAGCAGCTTATTGATAAATCTTGCAAGGAAGAAAACCTGTTTGCAAAACCGTGTGTTAAATGAATCACCTCTCTCTACTATGATATCAATTTAACAGGTCGAGAAGAAATTGTTCTCCCTTATAGAAAATAGTTGTTTGACCTCGGTAGATTTTAATTCTCGAACTCTTGCAACAGCCTATCTGCAATTAAACTCTTTGTTGGCTTCAGGTGAGGCTGTGCATTTGTAATTTCTGTGGTGTCAGAAAGACAGCCAACTTTTTGTTCCTTGAAAGTGGTTAAGGTTTCTTCAGTTATAACACACATGCATACCAACATTCCATGTTTTATTTCCACTGTCCTTCTGTGTTAAACAATTTTCTGTATCAATGATTCGTTGCACTTGGACTCAGCAATTAGAGGTAATTTAAGTTCTGAATAACGTGTTAGTAAGAAGTTTTGTTGGGTTTTTTTTTTCCCAAAAGAGAAAATAAACTGTAGAAAATATTACTGAAGCATACCAAATGCACATTTACCTCCATATGAAGGACTAACTATTAAACCTGGGATATACTGAAATCCTAGAACAGATGCCATGATGGATATAACTGCAGTGTCAGCTGGATTAACGTGGAGCCGCACTGTGAACTTCTGGCAAATTAGGAGGCTCCTGAGTTGGTAGCTCCTCGGCAGCAGGCAGATCTGTAGAGCTAATCTTGTCTGGCTGATCTGTCTGTTTTGTTCTGGACGCGTGAGTTAATCTGCTCTAAATTCTGCTCTCAGACATAAACGCATAGCCCCCGCAGAAGGCAGCAGGACCTGTGCTCAGGTATGGTCCTGAAGCAGACCAGGCTGTAATTTTAATGTGTAAAAAATCCTGCTTTTTATACAGGCTGCTAAGCGTTTCTTTGAGTCCTGGAATGTCAGTTCCTGAAGGGCCTGTGTAGAGGATGTCTTTTTGCTCAGTGAAACAAGATGAGACCTGAGTGAGGACTTTTTTTTGGCATTGAGCAGTGGCTCTCAAGCTGCTCTGCTGCTGCTCTCCAGAGACGCTCCTGTGGTGGGCTGTAGTCCATGCATTAGCGTAGTCAACAACAGATCAAAAACCAAAAGGTGATCTTTAGGAATGATTTTGTTGCCACTGATTTCAGCTCTTTTTGCCTGTTGCACCTTGATGGACTTGACGCGTACCTGTGCCAAGGCTAGTTAGTTGGTCTTGTATCAGAGAAGATAATTTGTTTTGAATTACAGATTTTAAATCTTTGCAGACCAACTTCATCTGTTGGGCTGCTTCTGTGAAGAATTAAAAACATCCTTCTGCTGTAAAACACTGCACTGAATTTTGGAAAACTTTCTCATTTACTGTCATCATCTTTTCAGTCTTGAATAAAATAGATGACTTGCAGTATGTGACAGTCTGTCATGTAGCTCCTGGGGATTCTCCTATTTCATGTGAGTCTTCTTTTTACTGATTTCAGCAGCTGCAAATACTTTCAAGAAAGACAGGAGGAAGGGAAAGCAATAAAAGGATCTGAGATGAAAGCAAAAGTGGGATGGGTATGGAAAAGATAATAAAGTAGAGAAAGAGGAGGAAAAGAAAGGAGATTTTGAGGCTCATGAAAGGAACATGGGAGAAAGCAGAGTGAAAAAGATAATGTGTCACCTCTCTCTGATTCTTGCTTTCTTATTTCATCTCCTCTAACTAAGCCAAGAATCATCTTAAAAGCAGTGTCCACATTTCATCTGTCTGCTTTTTCCCCCATTCCTCTTTAAAGAGAGCTGCAGATGCTCAGAAGCACTGAAGTCTGGTCATAGCACATATCTGGAAGTTTATGGAAGATGTCAGCAAGTAGTTTTGCAGCAGCAGTGAAGGTGACCGTGTGTATCCCAGTCACATTCCCTGTAAGGAATCGTGTAATTCATTCCCTGCTGGTCCTCCATGCTTTGACACTTGTCTGCTGGCCTGTGCACTAGACAAGGCGCTCTGCAGGCACTACGGGACTTTGCTCGGGAGCAAATGTTTATACAGGGGTGATAGAGAGCGTGTGTTTTCAGCGCGTGTAGCAGGAGTGCATTTAACTCCATGTGTAACCGGGATGAACGTGTTCTAAGAACTTGTCTGTATTTACATCCCTTTAAAATCCTGTGCAAAACAGGTCTCTGCTGTGACATCCTTACCCCCCATAGTCTTCCCTGTTACGATCGACACATGGAGAAGCTGAGGGAAGGATGTGTTTCCTTTCGCGCCTTATCAATATTTTCCTGCAATCACCAAGTAACTTTTTATTGAAAGCTGCATCACTATCCCACTCTCTTTCAGTCCAACAAGGATGATAGAGCGAGAGGTTAAGCAGGGATCCCTAAGGAGGAACACCAGCTGAGAAATATATTCTTAATATGTTCATAAACCACCAGAACAATTTGTATGGTGGAATATATGTACTATTGTGTTTTGATAGGCCTTTTGACTAACATACCCCGTGGGTGTTCCTCTTCATGTCACAGGAAGGTATTTTTTCAGGAATGCTCATCAATAGATAAAACCTGATTGTGGCAAGTAATTTGGCACAGCTTCTCCTCAGCAAACGGGTTCCTCTGACAGTATCTGAATTAGTTCCAGCTCTGGCAAGTACTTGACAAACAGAGCCCAGTACTGTAACTCTGTGTTGATACTGTTTATTCCTTATTTGAGTAGGGTAGATAAGGCCCTAGGGCCTGATCCAAAGCCCACAGAAGTCAGTGAAAAGACTCCACAAGCATTTTTAGTCGCTGGAATCCTGTATTCTGTGTTTCAAAGGCTTGAAATCTGTGCCAGGAGCTTCATCAATAACTGAAAGGCTGGAAGAAAAGCGAAGAGCAAACCTCTGGACAGGCAGAAAGAAGGAAAGCAGAATGAAAACATCCAATATATTCTCAGCAGAGACAAAATGTCTCCAAGTAGCCTTTGTAGACAAAGATTGAAAAGATAAGTAACCTCTGATATTTTTAGGAAAGAACCAAATTTCTAAAAGCTTTAAGACAAAATTAAAATGAACTTCCTGGAATCTAAAAACCGTCTATTCTACAAGCACCCTGTAGTTCAGTCTTCCATAAATTAACCACATTCACCTTGATTTCTTGTGGTGGTCATAAATCCCTCAAGTTCCACTTTTTTTAACAGCTTTATTTTTACAGTTTTTAATGATAATTGCTGGTAACTGAAAAATTGCTAAAAACTTACTTTCACTAATAATATGTTTATGTGTTTGTTCTCAACATTACAGGGATAGACAGCAATGAGCTCTCTGCTTAGATTATCTAGTATTTTCCGTGCTGAAAAACATTGTAGTTGTTTTTTGACTTGATAGTTGTTGTTGGGAAGCTCTGATAACTGAATCTCTGGAGTTGCCCTATGAAATTGGTCAGGGATAAAATTTCAAATCTGTAAAAGTGCTTTTTCTTTGTCCTGTGAAATTCTGTTGTGATTTCCCAGCCTCAGCTGCTGATGTTCACCACGCCCCTTCTTCCTTTCGCTTTGCTCTGGAAAGTTTGCTGAAACTGTAAGTGGTGGTGAACTGATGGCGGCCTTTGGGGATAACTGGGCTCACATCCCCAAAGCAAAGAGATTGGTCACACTAGCGTGGCTGGAGCCTGCAGAACAACTTCAGCAGAAGGGCATGGGAGAAGGTGGCAGACCATTCTCCCAGCGCAGATCCCCATGGTGGCTCTTGGTCACCACAGGCACAGAGCTGTGGACTCCCACGGCCCTAAGGACAAATAAAGAACGGCCAACTCCAACGTCTGCCTTAGATACGTTTTGCAGTACTGCGACATTCAGAACTTTACCTATGCTGCTATGTGAATATAATTCTGTTCAGCCCATAGCATAAATACAGCATGCGATACAAGAGCTGTGTAAAGCTACTCATGTGCATAATTTCCCTACAGCAATTCATAGCTCTTGGTATAGATCTGTAGCACGTATAGTATACATGAAGACTGCTCAGGTATCTCCTTGGCAATGTTCCCTTCTGTGCTCCGACACCCCCACTGTCTTCACTCCTCCCGTTTAGGTCGTGGTTTTTGCTTTTTAGACCTCTAACGACTGTGCTTCCTTTTCTGTGGATTATCTCCAAGTGCCCACACCAAAACATGACTCGATATTCTAGCTCAGGCCTCCCCAATTCTCAACAGAATGAAGCCATTACTTCATGCCTCTTAGAGAAAGCACTCCCATTTAAACAGTTTGATGACGGCTGAAAACCACCAGAAAATTAAGAAAACTATTAAAAACCCTTGAACGTTATTCTTTTAAAAAGTAGCATAAGACCAGTACAGATACCGACAAAAAAGCAGTAAATTCACCTATACCCCTTCTTTAACCTCCTTTTCACTACCTGAACTTGCTTGAGGGACAGGCTGGAGCCCCCGGAAAGCTCAACAGTCTTGTGACTTTTCCTGTAAATCATTGATTCTTCTTTGCTACAGTTTCAGCCTTCTGTTATACCACAAGGAAAGTTCTTGTCTTCCCAAAACTTGTGCGTCTGCGTCTCCTAAGTCTGACATTAACACCTGCGTGATTCTGTAATTACTTTTTAATGACTTGAGGACTTTCCCCAAATCCCAGCCTCTTCTGAGAAGTAGAAAATAATTTTTTATCCAGCCTCATTTTTTTTCCAGGCCAGAGCTAGCCACAATTACTTAATAAGCTTTAATGATTGTCTCATTCATAAAACAAGATGTTAGGAACCACTGCCTTGCTCGTTTGTGGAAGTACCATCAGTATGCAGGGAAAAAATCACAAAATGTAATGGCAGAGAAGTCAACCCAGTCCTGTAGTTAAAAAGTTACCCGCAGAAAGATCTCAAACAGTCACGGGCATGTTTGATTTGATAAAGTTAGAGACTGAGAGTAAAATATGGATGATTTACAACTTTAGAAGTTGGATTTTTGAAGGTGTGAAAAACAAGTTAAGGCTTTACCTAGTAACTGAGCAGAAGGAGAGTTACCACAGGTCACTATCTTAAATTGTCAAAACCCGGTAGTGTTCTGTTATCTTCCACAAGCTGTTTTTACAAATGGCAGTTTGAACTCATATCAGGAGGCAGAGTTTAATTTTTTTTGTCTGCTTCATAGAAGTTAGCTACCCCAATTTTTTTTTTTAACTTTGACTTCTATGTGATTTTAATAACTTTTTTTTAACTTTAGTTCTTTGAGGAATACTATTACTTTTCAGTTTGATGCTGGTATTTCCACTGTTCTGAATTAACTCAACTTGGCATATGGAAACATTTATATTTAAAATCGTGTGAACTTCAAACATAGTGCACACTGAATCAGTGTTTTCTTGTCAGACCAGGGAATACCTGTACGCCATGAACAGACTACTAAACCTGAGCACATACAGGATTATTCCAGAACAATTCTTCCATTTAGAGTACAAACGCAGAATAAATTGTGAAATGGCTCTGGAAATCAGCAGTGCTCCACTGGCTGAATAGTTTTAACATTCAGATAAAACTGGCTTTCGGTAATCTGCACTAGGTCGCAAGATTCTCACTCCTTGCATGTTTGCAGTATTTACACAGTGGATTTCAAGCTTGTGGCCATTTTGAACAGAACTTGAATATTAAGCATTAATAATCGCAAGCTCTGATTCTCTCCATCCCATGCTCCATCTCCTGCTTCTTCCTACCAGACAGACCATTGCCTCTGCATGGAAATCTTCCAACCACGTACCAACTTATAAATGAATTGTCAGGTTCTATGATGCATTAGCCCAGAAAAGCTCAACATCCAGAACTATATATATGCCACCCATGTTGCAACATGGTGTCCTCTTATTAAGTACATGGAAAGTAGCTGTAATTTTTTGAAACTAGCAACTCTTGCCAATTTTTCTCCTGATTAGTATAATCCTTTTCTCATAATCTCTTATAATAATGTTTTATACTTCATTTGTCTTATATAATTAGACCTTGGACAATCTCACAGCCTTGTTACTTTTGTTTGTTAAAGCTCATTTGTCCTTCTAAGACATCAACAAACACTATACTTGGTAAACTGTATTAAAAATGTTTTCAGAATGATGTATGTATAACTTGTGTGTGTGTGTATCTAGTAGGAAAGAAATTCAAATCTCAGAGGTCCTAGTTCCTGTTAGTACTATCAGTGTTCATGCAGGAGTCTTTAAGTTTTGGCCTTAAATCAGATCCCAGGATAAACTTGTTTTCTTCATACTTCACTACTGAGATCTCCTGTTTTACACATTTAATAGAAAAACTCTCAATATCTCTTTCTAAACTGTTTCATCTTTTTTTTTTTTTTGAGGACACTGCTAGAGCAGCTGGGAAAACTGCCAAGAAACTTGTTAAAGAGAGTAAGAGCAGGAATTAAATCACAGAAAAACATGAAAAACTTGTAGCAGTCTGAGCAGTGAAACAATTATTGTCAACCAGCAACTGTATCTAATAATAATTTTTATAGCAGTGTGGTAAAGTTCCTGATATGCAGCATTGTGTTTCAGCAGATAAACGCAAATGAGAACTGAAGTATAATGTTGAACATTACAAAGTCTACACCACTGTAAAATTGCTGGTTAAAAACAGTCTTGGAAGAGTCTCTACTGACTTTACATTCTTACAGATGTTTCTGCAAGTTTCTCAGGTGAGGTCTTAAAGCAGGGATTTATACCTCTTTCAACCTCTCAGTATGTTCCCAGCAGCCCTTTTGATCACCTAGAAAGCACAAAACCAGCAGGTTAATGGAAATTTTCAACGTTTTCCAATAATAAATTTGATGAGCTATGGCCATAAAAACGTGGAGTGTGTTCAGTTGTCTCAGTCATCAGCTGTAAACTGTTTACTCTGGGTTTATTTAGTTTCTGTCTTTCTGAACTCCTGCATGCTGCCTTTCTGCTCCTTACAAGTGAATGCTGGGGAAATGATAAAATATTCTAACACGGCAGGTGCGCGTGTTTCCTGCTTTAACAGATAGACGTGCTGCTTCTCATAGAGGATTCAGATCCTCGTCTGTGTTATTAGTTCAGATAACTCAGGCGAGTAATGGTAATAAAATTAATGTCTAAGCTTAGAGTTATCTGTAGGTCAATGGGTGGGCTGTTTCATCTTTGGTCTTGTGAATGTTCCAAAACTTTCCAAAACTGCAATTATTGAAAAAAATTTTACGGATTCCAGTGAAATTGAACCAGATGCTCATGGGGCCAAATTAATATAATCTGACTTTTCTGTTTTCTTCACTTCAAACTGCTAACTAGAATGCAAAGGGCGAGCGATGCTGTTCTCACCTTACCTTTGACTTAACTGGGCAATAATTTCACCCCGAATGTTTTAAGAACATTATTAATTCTGCTCCTTAACTGCGTACCTACCGAACCACAGATAGCTTTTCCTCCTGTACCGGACCCGAAGTCCTTCGAGTCACTAATGCTGTCGCTGTGGGGAGAGCAGTGGCCTGCCAGCTGGGCCAGCGGAGCCCGCAGGGGCCGCGCTGCGGTGCCCGGGGTGGCAGCAGCAGGGTGGTGATGTTACGCGCTACGGAGCTGGCTTCAGCTTCGTGTTGCCAGTGCTGCGTACAAGTCCAGGGAAATAAATCAATCAATCAAACAAATAAACAAACACGCTTTTTTCCCCCCTGCCTTCCCTGTCCTCCACACTCTGCCTTCACTCTGCAGTTAATGTGAATTGTTTCACCATTCCTGCCCGAAAGAAGTATGTTGTCAGGCCACGCTGAAGGTCCAGGGAGCCGTGCAGCTCCATTGCCCTCAGTGCCCCATGAGGACACGTGAGCGGTACCCCTGAAGCCCTTGACTTCCGACGGCTTTCAGCAGGGGGATGCCCGGCGGTCCCACCCGTGCCGGCGGTACTGGCGATGCGCCAGCTCTCCCTCCCTCCGCGTCGCTTCTGTCGCCTCAACAGAAACCCAAAGGACCACGCAGCCCACCCGATGCCCTCTGCGTGCCGTGGCCTTCCCCCAAGCCCGGGAGAAGCCTCCTGTTCCCAGCAGCGTGCCTTCGCTCCGGTCCGGGGTCTGGTTCGCTCCCGCCGCCCCCCGAGGGCAACGACCGGGGCCGGGCTCGCTGCGGGGTCCGCAGCCAGGGCCGCGGCAGGGCGGAGCGGGGCGGGG
>Ga0181612_167920_pt1 | contig 18334 bp, 8 predicted proteins | sample HoacroProtozoa21_FD_119630 | JGI IMG/M metagenome (GOLD analysis project Ga0181612, IMG submission 119630) | Hoatzin crop microbial communities from Cojedes, Venezuel. Combined Assembly of Gp0051906, Gp0051904, Gp0051908
ATAGAGTCTTGTTATATCTGAAAGCTTTTTGATGTGCACCCATGAATTATGACAAATTTCACTGCCGTGCCTGCAGCTTCTCCAGTAGGTACACCAGAGAGGCCTGCCGGTAAGCAGTGCCTTTTGTTGGTACACAGGGAATTGTTTGTTCGTTAGATGAGCACAAATCCCAGCTACATGTTGATAACGAGGTGAGGCACTACTGGGTTAGTACATTAGTTTATCACCTCTCACAGAAGTTTTGGAAGACAGATCCTTTTACACAGGGACAAAACAGACTGTGAACTAAAAGGAAGATACTCATGGAAAAAACTACCTGAGACACATTGATAATATCTCACCGATGAAGCACCAAGGGAGCCGTAGGGCAGCGTCTGCAGAAGTTTTTGCTGTTATTATGTTTTGATATTTGTTTTGTGTTTATCGTATCATATGTGAAAAAAGTTGTACATTGTGTTATGGACTATTAGGTCAAAGACATAGGCTCAAAAACTGGAATCTCATGGATTCATATGGGAAGTTGCCATTTTATATTTGCTTTAAAAATACTCCAACCTGCTCACTCATTTGTTGGACAACTAAGTCATCATGAACACAAGCAGGACACTGAAAAATTGTCTCATTTCTGTGTTGCATATCAAGTTGCTAAGGGTGTTTTGGATGAAAAAAAACCAACTAAACAAAACCGTTGTACTTAACATGGAGTTCTTTGCCCTTAACATAAAAGTATAGTTTCTAATAAATTTGTAGGCACGGATTGCAGCTACACAGACCTCTATTTTAGGCCAGTGCACAACTGAAAGTGTGTATTCATGTCCATACTGAACCTGATTAGTAACTGCACAATTTCCTGTATATATACTCAGGGTTTTGTTACATAAACCTGACTCTGACTGCAAAGTAGAAGCTTATTTATGTTGTCACCATCAAAACCTACAGAGTCATTGAAAATCCAGTTATAAGTTGTCCCTCAAATGATGTAACTTATTATAGCATATTTCTCTCTTCCAGAGGAATATCTTTGGGGTTCATTTGTCAGCAGTGAACAGAGTGAAAGGTTTATGTCTGAGGCTCCTAGGCACCCTTGTAATACAAAGACGGGTGATCAACAAGCTACGGTTTTAAGTAATTGGTTTTGAAATGACCCTGATGGTTCTTATATGCTGTGAGCTGTCAAGAAGAGGCAACACCCAACTGTGAGGCCTCCCGTTATTGCTGAGCCACTGCTGACATGCTCAAATCTCCAGTGGTGGTGTAGAGAGACTGGCTTGGTGATGATAGTTCTGTAAATGGTCCCTGTTTTCATTTGGCAAGAAGCGAAATAGGCTCAGGCTGGTGTCATATATCACAGCCACCAATAAAATATGACTCACTCACTCTGATCTTGAATCAGAGGACCTGCCACTTTTTGTAGAAAAATAAGAATTCTCCTTCCATTCACTATTCCTCTCTCCCAAGCAGATAATTTTAAAACCAAACTTCCCGTGTGTTTAGATGCAAGGCAAATTATTTTTCTTTGTGTTTTGACTGTGTCTTGGGTGCTATACTTACTGCAGCGTGTCGACAGGGATGGTGAATCGCTTGCCATTAACCAAAAGGAAGCTATCAATGAGTGTCTATCCCAAGTCTCCTTCAATAGGCAAAGGTTCTGAGTCCAGTACAACTCTGTCAACTTTTAAAATACCAGTTACCACCATCTATGTATAAAAGGCACAAAGGTATTGATGAAATTCTGACAGTTCTTGAAGTTAATAGGAAAAGTCTCATTGCCTGCAATTGAGCCAGGATTTCCCCTAATGCTTTTGGAGCAAACTTAGCTGCACTGGTGGACTGGTGAGTATCAGACCATTCAAATTTGGCAGAACAGAAGATACAGTTTTCAAAAAGAATGAGGCTCTAAAGAAGAAAAATTTGAAAGTTGTTTCTAGGTTGGCTTCACAGAGGCTTCACATAGCCTAATAGAGTAGGGTATGAGCTCTTTTTCCCCCATTAGTCCAGGTTTTTTTGAGTTCTTTAGTCTGAGGAATTGAAGTAATCTATCCAAGAGGAAAAAGTTCAAATATGTTATCTATGGTGCTCTGAAGAAGGCTTTACATCAGCCAGTGAGAGGCTTGCAAGAATCACTGGTTCATTTCAGCTGCTTCACTCTATTCTCACTGGAGCCCAACTTAAGAGGAAATCTGAAATGAGCACAAAAAGTTTATTTCCAATTTTTGGATAAGCACAACTACTGCAAAGAGAATACTGTGATGACCAGCTTGGATGAAAAAAACATCCGCTAGTGAAGAATTTCATAGGAAAGACCAAGTTCCTGTATGGTTATTCTCCAGCATGTAACCCAGGTTTGTGATGTGTATAATGTAGGATTTGGCCTTTGAACATCATGACTACAGAAACAGGATAACTTGACGTGGTTTAGCTTTTGTACTGAAGGTTTTGCATAGTTTTTCTCATACCCAACTGGGGGGAACAGGTAGGTAGTGGATAAAGACCTTCCTTGAAGTATTCCAAGTACGGTACATATACTTTGGGGAGGTACAGTAGGAGGCTTACTTCATTATCAAGTAATAATAACCCTTATGAGAGACAGATAGTTCCAGAGGAATCACTTTGACGATCAAGTAAATTTTTTCCTGATAATTTTTTCACCTTCTCTGTTTGGCTTTTTGGAGCCTTTTTTTTTTTGTTTTTTTTTAATGTTATCACTGATCCTATGGAATGAACCAAAGAAGAGTTTCTGTTCTTTTGCCATCCCATAACTCCTGTAGCTCAGAGTCATTCTATAAATAGAGCAGGTCACTGACATTTGCCTCAAGTGTTTGTTTCTTTGAGAGACAGTAAATGTCACCCTTACCTGAAATTTATTGTGTTATTTCAGTTTAGAGTTGAATAGTAAAAACTTTGTAATTGACTGGACTGTAATTGAATACATTCAAGTCCAAACATGAGCATTCTCCTTCTTGCCTAGCCACAAGATACCTTGTTTCACAGAAGTGCAAGGAAAAGCACCCAAGACAGTTTATGTTCAGAATTTAAACCACTCTTGTTCAGTACTGTTTCCCTAAAACCTGGCTAGGGACTATAGGCATTTAATGGACAAAGATAATTCTCTTCCTTGAAAAGTATCCCTGCTACTTCTTGTTGAGTGTTAGGGGATAGATACTGAAGTAACAACACACAGAGAAATCTTCTTTTTAATATGATGTATGAACCAGAATCTCACCTGCATCAGAGCCAGGGAACTTCCTGTTCGAGGGGCTACTCTGGCTGCTCGAGGCTGCTGCCTTTCTGGCTGTTTTGTCTTCTGCTAGCACAGAGCAGCTGGAGAGTGGACCAAGGATTTGGTCTTCTGTCCCACCCAAGCTGATATATTTTGGTTGCAAGTTTGTGAAGTGTTTTAAGTAAGCCCTTATGTTGCCAGGAGGGCTGTCCAACGCTGTAGCTCTCCAGCTAGGTGGCAAGGCAGTACCAGCACAAGCCATACTAATGCTTCATCATTGGACTTTGAGCATAAGCAGAGCTGGGGAAACTCGGGCTGGAAAGACGGGGAATTTTTTAGTTGTTGCTGGATTTGTGCATCTGCAGTGTCTGGCCAGCTGAGGGAAGCTTAAATGGATTATTTTCAAGAAGTACATTTCCATCATCTGTCTGCCACCTCCAGACAGGATTTAGTCATAAGACTCACTGTCAGCCTTTTAAAAACTGACCTTCAGAGCATGTTTTGTGCTGGTACATGAATTGCAAGGTTAAGTTACAAGTATCTCAATTGCCTCTGCCCACAGGTGCTGTAGATAGTTCTCTCATCATCATAACCTAATGGGGACAAATCACTAGAAGCATTTCCCTAAAGGTATACAGGGAAAATAATCTCAGTACCTACAGACACCCACACAAAAACACATACTTACAATACAGTCTTTTCTCTTAATTAGTTTTCCTTGTGGTTAAAGCTAGATAGGATGGGGAGCATGGGAAGAATTATTTTATGACAATTATACAAGAGTTTTGCTTAGTGAAAACGTAGTCTAACTCTCATATTGAGACTTGGAACACCACTTTGTAGTCTCCAGTCAGATCACAGAAATAAAAAAAAAAATAATGTTTGAGTTTGGATCATATGGTCTGGAACTGAGGTAGGAATTCTTTTTTTGCTTTTGAACTATTGAACAGGAAAACTGCTTCACTCCATGGCAGACACTGAATAGAGAAATTGGTTTATTTCTGATCTAGGCATCATCACATCACAGAACACCAGTATTAGCCAGAGCTGGAGGATGGTCCAGATTATATTTTTGTGAAATATAATTAAAATCAGAAATTGTGCAAGTGATTTTGTTTGCTCACACAGAGGTAGCAAGATTAATCTAGCTGTCAACTTCTGGGAAGCATTAGGAAATTCAGCCAGAGAAGCCTGTGCTGTTGTAACTCCTGCGCCAATGGAATTTTTTTTGCATGCTGTTCAGAAGTTCCCTTTGTAGTGACAGTATTGTCAAAATCTACGCTTGGTGAGAAAGCTAAACAGAAACAAAACCAGGGAAAATTTCTATCTGCGTCCACCTGAGATATATTTTTCTTTTTAAAGTGGACCTTTCTCCTTCCCTTCTCCAGTGATAAGTTCAATTTCAACCTGAAAGGAAATCTTTCATTTTGTGGCTTTTACAAGAAAAGCTGAAGGGATGAAGATGTGGCTCCCCAGAAGTGATCCTCTCATGTCCTCTTAACTGAGTCTACTGGTTAAGTCTATCAGGGATAGCGCCTTTCCTTGAGAGGGCCTGAGGCAGTGTTCCCTCTCCCAGCAGTCAGCAGGTATTTTGGGGAGGGAGGAAGGACCATGCAGAGGTGGAATATGTTCTCCATCGTTCCAGTCAGAGCTATTCCATCACCATGCAGCATTAGACAGAAGTTTTTATTCTCTGCATTTGAGCTTGTAACCAATAGGTAGGAGACTGAATTCTTTCACCAGTTACCTGAACACTGATTTACCTATGTTTAAAATTAAGCATGTGGAAAGCCTCCTTAAATTAATGAGACTTTTAATAAAGTATAGGTATACTGTTAATCATCTGCTTAAGCAACCTGTAAGAGTACAGATCCAGAGAACACGTTAAGGTTTGCCTAAAGATAAAGGATGATTTATGGAGGATTTGATATGAAAAGCAGTATAGGGCCTCCTTAAAAAAACCCACAAAAAAACAAACAACAAACCCCAACTTTAAAGTATTTAATAGGGAAATAATCTTTAGATTATCACCTCTGGTCTTTACCTGATTCTGGATTATTTGCAAAGGTCCTTACCTGCTTATTTTAGCTGTCTGAGTGGGTTTTTATAAAACATTCTGGACCCCAGTACTTAAATGTTTCAGAAATACTTTTCACATACAGTTGAAGTGCAGAATCATTACTGTGTACAACCAGTTTTTCACAGAGTAACAATTTATTTCTACGGCCAGATGTGAAACTCTGGGGAAAAAAAAAAAAAGAACTCATAATGAATGTACTTGCAGGAGCCTCCTGTCTCCCTTAGCTCTAATTGTGCCAATGGCACTGAGATAATACTGTAATTGTTTGTCTTTTCCGTGAAGCCAATATGAAGATTAAAGTACCATCTGGCTTTCTGAAAGCTAAAGTTATAAATCCTCTAGCTTGAAAGAAACAAGCAGTTGGATCCCTGTTGGGTGGACATTTTAAATGTAATCTAACTTTGCTCATCTCCAGTTAAAATTCTGTCCACCAGTCAGCACTCAGAGCATTTCCTTCTTCATAAGAGTTAGCATCCTAACAGAAATTTTTCAGAGTACCTTTTCCTGGAGCTCTCTGATAACCTTGGGTCTGTTCTTGTATTTAAGCTCCAATGGAGCTTAAAGACAGAATTTGAAAAGTAAATCTGGTTGGAAAATTTCACAATAGGGGTTGGGTTTTTTCTTTGTGAAACAGCCATTTTTTAAAAAATATTTTCTGAAAATTTGCCAGCTTTACTAAAACTACACTTTTTGCATATTTATATCAATTTTGTTATGACAATTTGACTTTTTTTTACTTTTTTTACTTTCAAGATCTTGTATCATTTTCATAATCGTAACAGCAAAAAATCTTTTGAAGTCACGATTCATCTGTGAAATCCATTTTTTCATTAAATATTTAGAAAGTAATTTAAATAAAAATTGACTAATATTAGTAAGAAATTTCACAAAAAGAAGAAAATGAAGCTGCTTCAAGCTTTATGAAACAGAAACAATTTCAGGGTATTTTTGTAAATTAAATTTTTTTTCTTGGATTGTTTTTGTTACCAGCTCATCTAAAAATTGCAGTTGATAATAAACATAGAATGATTATTAGTGAAGGTTTCATCATAAAGAATTCACCAGGGCTGTTAGTGATGAAAATACTGTGTCTAGTTTCATTCCAGGCAATATTACCACTATCAGAACCAGAAACCCACTCTCATTTGATTACTGTTGTATAAAATTTAGCCTATAAACAAACACACACAGGAACTCCCCTTCCTTCCCTTTACTCCCCACCCACCCCCATAATGTCAAAGCTGTTAAATAGGATCTCCAAGCCTTAGAGAAAAATATTTTCACTTTTTGGTCTGGAGATCTTCCTTTTTTGTGGGATCCCTGTATAAAAAAGTAAGCAAAATGGCAGGTGATCGAATAGTAAAGTAACAGAGAGCTCAAGAACTGGTCTTTGCCTGACCGGTGAACTATTTCAACTGATTAGCGTCGGTGGCAATAAGAGATATGCTTGTACTCTCTCCTTATGGGCAGTCCTTTGTAGCTCTACTGCACCTCTGCTGTGTGGATCAGAGAAACTCCGCTTGCATCGAACCAAATCTCTTCCCTGGACGAAGTGAACAGTGTTGAAAGTTCAAAAGAAAGCTGGAGTAATTCTAAACAAAAAGGAACCTAAATGATAACATGGGTGGTGGTATACTGCCTGGAGGAGTCCCAGGTATAAATTTAGTGAAATCATCAATGAGATGCCTGGGCACTTAGTAGCATAATAAATTCAGGTAACTGGCTTAGATGTACAGATGAAATACCTTCCTTCCTATGCTTCAAGTCAATGCACCTCACATAGACAGACATTTGTGTGAAAAAGGCCATGTATTAACTGTGGTAGGAAGATGTTAGATGATGAACATCCATTATGGCAGACTTTGTGTGAAAGCCCCCTTGTAGTGAGTGAAGTTGTTGTAAGATAGCCTTTCTTTTGAAAGATTTTTTGTCCTTTTGCTCTCACTCAAAGAATTCAATCATTTTGCCTGTATCTAAAGCTGTCTATAGATTCTTTCCCCCTACCCTCATAGTGAGTTTACAAACCATTGGTTTGGTGGTCCAATGAAAAGGGATTGGCCATGGTGCGCACATACCAACTTCGATCGAATTATTCCGGCTGGTTAGAAAGTGTAGCTGGTGGACACGGAAGTCTAATTCAATAAAATGCTTTTTCTGGCAATATTTAACACTCAAGATCCAGTCAAGGTCCAGTGATTTCAGTTCCTTTCTGGGTGAACTCAAAGTGCCCCTTCAGATGAAGCAAACTTCAGATAGCTAGAGGGCTCTCCGAGGAGCAAACCTTGCTCTTCCTCTTATATTGTCTGACCACTAGTGCTGGGTTAAAAGCACTGAGCCTAGTTCAGACAAACTGGCCTGATAAATCCGAGCGTTGTTAAGCCTGGTACCCCACTATGGCTGCTCCATCACCCCCAGTTATGTCTCATTCCTGCCTTTCTCATCAGGGAGCTCCTCTACTACTCCCACTAATGCAGTCCTCACCCCACACCCATGCACAGACCTAGAAGTCTCTGGCCCTCAGGAAGGAGTCAATGTTACCCTCAAAGCCCTCTGATAGCCAAATGTCAGTGCACTCCTCATGTGACAGTGCAGATAGCTTTGAAGTACTTCTGCTTTACAAAAGTAAGAAAAACAGATGATTGGTAGCAGGACATTTTCAGTAAAGGTCTCCTGATTCTGTCAGTGCACACGAGCTTTATGTAGGGAGACCACGAGGCTGAATTTGGGATTTTGTGCTTCAGTTGTGAGCCCCTTTGTTGTCTTTGGGCCAGCTTTAAAATTAATATTTAGCAATGCATGTAGTTACTGCTATGTGCTTCAGTCTTGGCTAGCTGAATTTGTTTAGCAATGTCTGTAAAATAAAATTCTCATAGCTCAAACTCATTGAGATATTCATGTTTATGCATGAATTTAACAATGACTGTTGGTGGGGTTTGGTTTGAATAGTCACTGTTGAGCAACACTGGAAAACAGCCAAGATACAGGTACCAAACACTGACCTGTATAAATTCAAAGCCATTTTAGAAAATTATCTCTGTAACTACTGTCTCACCTTCACTGACTGTAAAATTGAGAATGGTAACATCTGCCCACGGCAACTAATGTTTTGAATATTAATTTATATTTGTAAAGCACTTCAGTGAGGTAAGTTACTCTTAATTCAGGACACCATCTGAGCATGAATATGCAAATACACATAATCCTGTATTTTTACACCTAGCAAAAAGATGCAGTAAAGGAATCCTCTTTTTCTAAAATACATTAACTTTATTTCATCAGCCAACTCAATAACATACAGCTGTCAGTTACAAGCTGTGTTGAAATTCCACTTGTCATTTCATTTCAATCCGGACAAGAACATGTTTTTAATATGTCTTGTGATTTCCTTCTAGGTAAAACACTCCACCCACTGCATATCATAATTTGTCCAATAGTATTTTTCAATAAAACCTGTTTTCTGAAGAAAAATGTGCTCTTTTGTTCTTTTCCCCTTTCCCTCCCCAGTGTATAGTTTGGGACTGGGATTCCAATGGGAAGCATGACTTCATTGGAGAATTTAACTCGACTTTCAAGGAAATGCGAGGAGCTATGGAAGGACGACAGGTAAGTGGAAACCACTCAAGCAATCTCAGTATGTAAGGTTTGTAGAGCAGTGTTGCTTAGACAGTCCTGTAATAAAGCAAGTGACATTGCCCCATCGTCTCTTGGAATTTTCGTTGCTGTGTTGATCTCTCCCATAAGGTTTTACTCTTATCTGGACATGATAGTCTGAAAGTGCAAAAAGCAGCCTTTCCTGTACTTTCATGGCTGAAATACTCTACTCTTCTTCCAGTTCACATGCTGCAGGCATTTCTTTTTGCTAAGATGCATTTCCATTGAGCCCAGGCACATGGTATGTGTGAGGTGCTGTGCTGTTATGGCAAAACAGATGCACAGTCTGGGTGCTCAAAGCATTCCCCTACTGGCCTACAGGCCTTTATGGGGTGAGGGTCGTTCTCTGTCTTTCTGCATGTCTTCTGTGCTGCGTTCATTCCTGCCAACTCTAACTTGAACCCATCATGATGAAACTGATCAGTTTCCTAAATATCTCATGAATTACAGTCCTAGGGGAAAATGAATTGTTAGCATATTAATAATTTCACTTCTTTATGTTAGCCTGATATTTTCAAATTGAAGCTGATGGTAATTATTGAATATGATAAATGATTTGGCATATCTAATTCCCAGAATTGTCATTTTCTATTACTACTTACTCTTGAAGATGTTGTTTTTGATAAGTTCTCCGAGGGGGAGTTAAAAATTTTGGCTTTCTAATTTCCTAATAATTTGTATTCACTACTTCATGGTCATCTCAAAACCAAACACAAATGCCTAATAGGCTTTATTTGGCTTTCCATTAAGGTTCTGTTTATAATGTGTTAATAGAAAGCCGAGAGTCAAAAAGTGTTTAAAAATGTTAAGCGGTTACACTATTCCATAGGTCAAGAAGTTTTTATGATTCTTCTACATAACTTCTGTTGATGTTCTTAGAACAACCTAGAGTTCAGCAAATGTTGCTCATGTATGTAAAATACTGTTGATATATATCAGTCATGTATTAATGCATTATAAATAACTTCTAAACAAAACCTGAGTGTAAATGAAACCCTGTTATGTTCTCTCAGAGTCAAATTAAGTCAGAGGATCATGACCCACTTACAACATAATGGGCTGAATTTTTTGCAGCTTTTACAGCACTTACATGAACAGGTACCTGCCAAAATTTAAACCAGACTGAATTTGAGTGGAAGTAAAACCTGCTTAAAGAAGTAAACAGATTCCATAGTGAATAGTATTAACAAGGCCAGGGATGTGACAACACTCCAGTTTTGTATACAAATACCTGTGGCTGGGATAGGGACTGTGTGAGAGTGGTAAAGGGTGTGTATTTCCAATGTAAACATCTTCAAAAGATCATTACAGTCCTTCCCAAACAGATAACGTGTTGGCTAAGACAGGAGTCTTGCAGTCCAAAATGCCAGGAATGGGTGTGAAGGATAAACTATATATTGTTTGTTATGATGGAGAAACAGCGTGCTCTTTTTCATCCCCAGCTAGAAAAAAAGGTGATTACTCTTTCAGAGGCATAAGAAGCTAGTACAGCCATTTGTCAACTCTTGTTCTAGATGAACGCCGCAGTATCAGAGTGCCATCCAGGAATGTTTTAACGTTGCACAGTTCTTTAGAGTGCCTAAACCTCTGTCTTGCTGTGTGCCTGCCTTGTGCCATTCGGCAGCCTGCCTTTCACCTGTAACTTTGCAATCTGCGTTTCACTGCAAAAGTGCGGCTTTTCTCCTCCACACACCTGCGCTCTTGTAGCATTATTTCTCCCTTATCGCTCTCATTCTCTTGTTACTGCAAGGTTATTCTGTGGGCTTCTACCTGCAAAATCCGATGCTGTCGTTTTAGCCAATTCTCATGGGATGCAATTGCTGCCAGTGTGAGAATCAGTCCTTCTCCCCCCTCCTCTTTTTTAATCCTTGTTTTGTAGCCTATTCCAGAGGAAAACAAGATTTGGTGGATAAGATAGTAGGTAATACTCATTTAAGTGGCTAATAAATATTGCCCCAGAAATATACATGCACAGGCTAGACAGCTCTTGCACCTGATGAAAGCAGGCTTCGGTGAGCACTAATAGCATGATAGGCAAGAACAAGGAGTACGGAATTTGAGCAGATCGTGGTGAAAACGATATCGCTATTACGGAAAAAGTGTTGTAGGGGATCACATGTTGTGCAGAAGAGGTTGCTTGTGTGGGAGATCACATCACTTGTCACTTGGCTGGAACCAGAGAGCAATTTCCCTTTCTCTCTTTCTTTCTCTCTTTCCTTTCTCTCTCTCTCTGTCCCTCCGTCCCCATGCTCTCTCTTTTTTTCTCTATTCTCCAGAAATAGCTATTGCAATTAGCTGTGGACCGCATACCTACATCTTAGTGCATAGTTTATCTCAACATCCTTTGTGCAACATTAAGAAATATGATTAGCATTTGTCAGTTTTTTCTTTAGTTTTATTCTCCCTAGAGAAAAACCATGTGCAGTGCAGTCTTTGCTTTGAGTAAAGAGGGATTAGTAAACTTTGAAGGAATGGCAGAGGAGGACGAAGGTGGTTTGCCTGCAAGTGGATGTGTTGCTAGTATTTCTAATAAGGAAGGCCACATCAGAGAAAAGTACTTATATGTGTGTGAGGAGATGAGTAGGTTAGACATAGTCCTTCATTCCTAGAAGAGACTTTTTCATAGCCTCAGACCAGAAAATTCCATTTTCCGTGTAGTACTCCTTTCAGTCAGAGGAATAAAACTTCTAGCTACATCCTTCAGCCTGTGGCACTAAGCATTCTTTCACCTAGCATCACAGCAGTGAGTGTCTAAGATGAGGACCAAAACCTGGAATTTCCTCTCAGATGCTGTGGAAGCCAGTGTAAGGAGCAGAACTCAGGTCTGACATCCCTGTTTGAGTTGCTAAGGAGACACAGTGAAAACTTTTTACTCTGGTTATATTTTCTTTTGTGCAGTAGACTTTATGGCCAGCTACAGTACATTACTATAGTTCTGTCGAAAGATAATCAAAAGATAATCAAAACATCCTTGGATTGTCAGCCAGGGTTTTTCACTCTCCCAGGCAACTGGAGAGAATAGGAGAGAACATTTATCATTGACAGGGAATCCAAGAACTCTCCTTAAGTACCAGCTGCAAATCTGTGCAGTGTTAAAGAAGACTACACCAATGGCACACAGCTCTCCCTCTCTGCCCATCAGCAATGTCCATACTAGTTGATATCAGCTCCACAAGTTGTCAGAAAACATTAAGCAATAAGGGTGGGAGTAACATAGTAATTTGTGCCAGTGAGCAGGAAGAACTCTTGTGTCATCTGTGAACTGCTAGTACCTCTCACTATTTCATCAGCTCACCTCATCTCTGGAGGAGTTGACAAGGGTCTTGAAGTTGCCTTTTAATTGTACATAGTTCATCCTCCAGAAAGCACAGAGTATTCTGACCCATTCTTCAACCTCCCTGTCCTGGGGGAGGGGTCCACAGATGAGGGGGATACTTTTATCGTGTAGCCAATCCATCAGCTGCTCCAGAAACACTTGAGATGGTCAGAACGGATATGTGTCACCTACTTACTTAAGGGACGTGATGGTGCTTCTAAGACTGTTTCAGTTCCATCCCTGGGTTGGGTACTGATTATCCAGAGTTTTGAGTGTCAGCCTCTGATCAGATGAGCTTACAGATGAGCTTGCTGGCTTGCCTCCGCTGTGAGATTTCTTGGTAATTTCTGTTTGAGACCAGGTATCACTTAGATAAATGTTGTCAATCTAGCACTGGCAGCTTTTAGTGATTGAACCAATAGTGTGTGAAGGAAGGAGAGAAGATTCCTTCTCTGAATGACTGATCACCTGTTTGATCAGGAATGGCGTGAGTAGTTTATGAATTTCTTTCCTACATGTGGCAGGTGCTAGGTGAGATCCACAAGTCTTGAATTATGACTCCTTCAGAGTGACAGTTGCTTCTCCATGACTGAAAGGACTGAACTCTGGGAAGCTGGTTGGTCTTTGGTTGGTGGTACAGGTGAAATTAATTCATGCTGTTTAGGAAGATTTCCTGATCATGAACAACCTCAGGATAATAGCTTAGTGTGTGTTTCTTTTCTATAATTACATTGTCACAGATTGTTATATTCTGTGCTTTTGTACTGACCACAAATAAAAAACAGCACAAAGACATCCTGTTGTTCATATGCACATCTGAAGCAGACATTTCTAAACCTTCTATGTAACATATCCCACCATTCCAAAATTCATCATTTACTCCTTTGCCATAACCTTGACACAAGGAAACACAGTAAGAACAAGTACTTGTGACAGTTACTTTTTTTTAGTGAAATACTTAGTAAATACTTTGAGTTTATTGTATGCTTAGGATTTGTTCCAAATATATGTATAATATATATTTTTAAGAAGTGTGTATAGTGGTGGTTTTGTGAGATTTTACTAATATTAATCTATCAAACATTTTAAAACAACATTGGAAAAGCCTGATAAAAATTTAAAGACTACTACAGCTTTTCATAGTTGGAAAGAGAAATTCTCTACTAAGGAGAAAAAAAGACACAACTTTTTTTTAAATTGAAGAATAAAACCAGGGGGATTTGGGAGGAAAAAGGTCATAGAAACATAAACCACCTGGATCTCCGTGAAGCACGGGAGTTACATAAGGGCAAAATCTGTTCCTGTGTTACATAAAAATGGACACGTGTGTATATGCATACACATGAAAGGAAAGGGAAGAAATCCTGCTGTGTTTACCACCTCCACTGACATTCCCACAAGTTTGGGGTGTTTTTAGGGGGGTTAGGGAAGGCTGCTGACGTGCAGAAGATTGGATGGGGCCCTGAGGGGGTGCAAGGTGGGTTCCCCCATTTGTCCAGATATCTGACCATGACCCTAACTCAGGGCCTTTGCATCAGGTATCTCTCGAGACAACCGAGCATGGATGAGACCTTTAAGCCTTTGGTAATGGGCCAAGGAATTTAGTAACACCCATGGACAATGCCCTGTCTAGTTTTATCAGGAGACAGGCAAGTTCATCCTTGCAGGTCTGTCTGCAACATCAGCAGCTGCTCTTGGCTCCAGAGAGGGCAACAGAGGTGTCAGAGGAGAGTGCAGCCATGTCAGGCACCTGCCCCATCTGTGTGATTAGGCAGCCAGTGGTGCAACCTCAGGAGCATGGCTGAGGCTGGGGGCACTGGCTGAGGAAACAAGGAATGCTTTGATTTTCACTTCATTCCCCAGGTGCAAGTTTCCAGAGGAAACCTCTGCTGGTGATTAAAAGCAGCTTTTCTCCACTGGTGGATGTCTTTCTGGGACAGAAGCAGAAAAAAACCCCCTTCTGTTCTCTCGCCTAAATCAATGGCAGGAATAAGCCAGCCTTTCAGTCAGGAGGAGTTGCAGTTCACTTAAAATAACTTGCTTTTCTTGAGCTATCAGAAAGAGATAATGCAAGATATAATACTGCCTGCTATCGATCGGGTTTTTTCGCCCGGTCCATTAGATTGTGATGCCTCCTTTGTCATTTACAAACTATGCCATTTGTTTCAGCAGCTGTACATGAATGAACAAGAGAGAAACAAAAGAATTGCAGGGAAGGCAAGAGAACATGATAACCCAAGCTTTACCACGGCTCTATAGCCCTTTCCTCACAGGACTACCCAATGTCCTGGCGTGCAAGCACAGTGTCCCAGGGAAAGCAACAGTTCTGTATCATGATTTCTCTTGCCTTAGCATACACGAAACTCTCCTGATACCTTCATTTCTTTCTCTGAATGGCCTGCACTACTGGTAGCCACCTACTGTTCAAATTTTGGTTCTACGATGGTCGCCTGCACTTAGTCACCTTCACTGCCCTTTGCTGGTGTATGGCATGGGTGGTTGCACCATTTGCTCTTCTCTTCTGAAGGTTTGGTAAGAGAAGGGGTAAGCATGTTTGGGAAGGCAGCGTCCTTCACTGCAGAGACTAATATCTCCCATTGAGGGATCTGTGTCTCCTCATTACAGCAACAAGAGGATTAGGACCTTAAAAGTGTCAGCATTAGTTTCCTACTTTCATTGAATGACTGGATGGAATTTGTTTTACATTTAGAAATTCTTTGTTTCAGATTCACTGTGTTATTTCCCAGGGAAAGAGCTTGCATAGCCCGGAGCTGCCAGGCTTTTGGAGGAAATGCAAAGTGACTTCCAGAATGATGAAACCAAACTTCACAGTGTTTACTGTTAGTGTCAGATTGCAGACTCTTGCATTACTTTCTCAACTGAAAAGTTAATTTGAGAGACAAAAATTAATCGATAAAAAACAATGTCAGATCCCAAATCAACACTGAGAGTGTAGGAACAGACTGAAAATTGAGCTTGGCCTCACAGTGCAAGGAAAATATTTGAAAATTGTTTCTCATTATTACTTACCTGCTTGGAGCTGTATTCTGAACTCTGTTCCCTTTAGAAGAGCTAGAGATATGACAAGGCCCATATAGGGCATTTCCTTCAGATGATGCTTGTCACATCTTCAGCTCGAGGTGTGGGAATTGCTGCGGTCAGAACTGGTTCTCGGTGGGTAAGTGAAGATTGAGATTTTTATGTAAAACAGTCTTATTGTGTTTTTAAGCCTATAAATTGGGAAATATCTTCTCCCCGCTCTCCTGTCCCCTTCCCTTCTTTATACTATCACATCAACAGATTTAACAGGTGCAAAATTGTTCATACCTCCTGTTTTCCTACTTTCTAGGAATTTGCTAGTCTGTCCTTTGCTATATTTATCAGCCAGTGACATCTTAGTGACTTGCACATGGAATATTTTAATGAACTTTAGATAGCTGCTGACAATTGTCATCCCTACATCTCAAAATGCATTGCAAAAGTAGGTGAACATTCCTAGCTGCCTATTACAGTTAACACAGAGAAGCTGAGAAGCTGGACACAGGCAGTTTTTTCTCTCCTGAAGGAGTGTTTTATGCCACTTCTGTCCTTATACAGTGTGAACTTCTTCCAGAAGCCAATTACATGAACGTAATGTTTATCAGGCTTAAATAATCCTTTTCCTGAAGAGAGCAATTATGTGCATAGTATAAGGGTTCATATAGGTCAGGCCTTGTTTAAACATGCATGTTGAAAAGTGTTCATCTTTGAGGAAGACAAAATGAAGGAAGTGCACCTTAGACATTAAGGGGAAAGCAGTGAGGTCTCTCTAGTGTAGTTCCGTGTCAAAGGGAGGAACACAAATCCTGACTCCTATTTTTTTCTCTCTATTTGGTATATTACAGTTTCTTTATAACATACAGACAGCACAATTTCTTTGTAGGAATGCTTCCAGTAACTTTGGACACAACAGTATGCTAAACCATTTTGCCAGACAGCAATGTATTGAGATGCGAGTGGGCAGTGCTTTTGTCTTGCTGCCAGATTGCTTTCTCAAACACGAGCTTATTGCACTCTGGCATTGTGTCACAGAGCGCTCTCTTTACTTGGAGAGAAGGGCTTTTATTTCTTAAGCCTGACTGCTTCTCTTGAGTAGAGAAAAAATGTTTATGGAGGATTTCCTCTGAACATGTGGGCCTGTGTCTGCCTGTCTTCTCAGCTGGAAAATTCATTTCACAAGACAAATAATTGAGCTGTAGGCTAACTAGGAGAGCAAGCAGATGTGCTTCCTGCAGTTGGAACATTTTTTTGGTTTTTCCCATTCTTCACTCTGTCACCTGTCTCCAGTAACACAGTGATGACAATACTTCTGCCCTGTGCAGAAAAGGTCTCTTATTGTTCCAAAGCCATATGTTTTGCCTTCCCTGTTTTTGACATTTGACAAAAGCTCTAAGTTTGATATACTTAGAGACATACAAATAATTGCTGTTACGCAGTGGTTTGAAGCTCGATGAAATGGCTGGGGCTGTTCATAAGGTAAAAAAGAATTTATATGCTCGAACACTTTGCTCAGGCAGGTCCTATATGAAGGTCTTCACTGTAGACAAAGTATTGCAACACTTAAGACAGGTATGTTTAATTTCAAAATGTCATTATAGGGACTTTTAGATAATAGACCATCCTGGCTTCCTTTGGAGATATGTTCTTTATGTTACCCAACATAACATCAGCAACTCACGTGTCTTCTCCCAGCACTCGTAAACTGAAAGAAAATAGTAACGTTCGTAACCATATCTAATAACACATTACCTACACAAATCCGGATTTACAAATGCCAATAGATAGTTGCATGTGCAAACATATATTTCAGTCCTGCAGTAAGAGGCATGAATAATATGTAGTCATTGGAGGTCAGGGTCTGAAAGCTTGGCCTCATCAATATCTGCATGAAACCAGAGGAGAGCAGAACACTTGAAGCAGAAATCAGTAAGACTCTGGGAGATGCTATGGTGGGAACAAAACAACATATTTCAGTAACAAGGTAGGACTATTTTGCTGTAAAATTGACTATTTGTAAATAAAACTGATCAGAACATTTTCAAAAAAGGGCTTTGATATATTCTTAGGGATAGTTTTCAAATTTGTCAGTAATCAGTTAACTGCATCTTTGTGCACTTTTTAGTTATTTTCTTAACTTTTTATTTTACTATCAGACTTAAAGGAAAAACTGTTGCTGTCTTTCGAGAGAGTAAGATGATCTCTGATCCAAATTTCGCTAATCATGAGTTTACTACAAAACACCAGTGTTACTGCGTAGGGAGTTTTATAGTAAATACAATGCATCGGGTTGCTCCCTCCAGTATTTTCATATGTACTAAGTTCCCTCTTTTTTTCTCCTCTTCAATGATGTCAAAAGATTCTCAATCTTGTTTATGTAACACCTGAATCTACGAAACTGGAAGGTGACAACACACAAATCTGGATATCTCTCTAAGTGCTGTATCCACACGTCAATGTTTGAAGATAGATATTTGCCCTGGGCCTTTTTCTATTAAGATCATTCTCTGCATAAGTAACAGTTTTCAATTTTTCTTCTGTATGCACCATTATTTGATAGAATTTAGTCAGCTGAGGAAATCAGACAGTGCCATCTTTGTTAATTTTTCAATTTGTACATAAATTTTCCTTCAAGCACTGACTGCTGTTTTTCACAGGTACAATGGGAATGCATTAACCCCAAGTACAAAGCAAAGAAGAAGAACTACAAGAACTCAGGCATTGTCATCCTTAACCAGTGCAAGGTAAATACATGTTTTCCTCTTTAGCTGTTTCTTTACTAAGCTCACTTGATGACACCAAGCCGAGTGGTGAGGTCAACAAGCCTGAGGGACTGGATGCAATCCAGAGGGACCTGGACAACCTCAAGAAGCAGGCCTGTGTAAACCTCTTGAGGTTCAACAAGGCCAAGTGCAAGATCATGCACCTGGTTTGGGGCAACCCCCAGTATCAATACAGGCTGGGAGATGAAAGGATTGAGAGCAGCCTTGCTGAGAAGGACTTGGGGGTACTGGTGGATGAAAAGCTGTAC
>Ga0181612_141882_pt1 | contig 18330 bp, 12 predicted proteins | sample HoacroProtozoa21_FD_119630 | JGI IMG/M metagenome (GOLD analysis project Ga0181612, IMG submission 119630) | Hoatzin crop microbial communities from Cojedes, Venezuel. Combined Assembly of Gp0051906, Gp0051904, Gp0051908
CTTCTCTAGAGATATTCAAGACCTGCCTGGACGCGGTCCTGTGCAGCCTGCTATAGGTGACCCTGCTTTGGCAGGAGGGTTGGACTAGATGACCCACAGAGGGCCCTTCCAACCCCTACCATTCTGTGATTCTGTGGGAGGAGAAAAGCTGTGCTGGGTGGTGGGAATGAGGCATTTCTGCAGTGATGCACCTGTGAGTGGCTGATGCTGTCCATGGAGTGGTGACTCAGAGAGACACAGTAGATGCCTTCAAGTTCGACACCTAGATTGTGTGTTGTTGATGAGGATATCATGAGCTAGAATTCCAGTATGAGTGTTCAGTTTTCACAGGTGAACCAAAATAAGAAATTCATAGTGAACCAAACTGAGAAATTCAGAATTTAAAAGAGAAATAGTTTGCTTTGTGTTGAAGAGGATACTTCACTGAGCTATTTTGTGTGGTTTTGCTCTTATTTGTTACAAGCATAGTTTGAGAATAGTTACTGCTAGGAGCTAAAATTTACATAACAGCTTATAGATCCAAGAGTAACCATTCAAAATCCTGGCTTTGTAGGCTGAATTATACGGAAGCTGAGAAGGTTCTTAATGCAGTGGGGGTTCGTACTGGCCTTCACAAACCTATTCTAATTTCAGAGTCCTAACATTCCCAGAGCATCTTATACAGCATTTTGTTAAGGCCTTGAATAGATCTATTAAATAAAGAGACTTTAAATATTAAAAATCTATAGCTTTGCACATCCTCTAAGTCAGCCACTGAGCAATATCTAGGATGCCAGGTTCGTGCTGAAGCCTCTTCAGTCCAAGGATCGGGAAGTGTGGGTATGTCCTGTTGGTCTTCTTGTCTTAGGGACATCAGAATTTGTCTTATAGTGAGCCTTTTGAGGCCGACTAGAGCAGAGACCCGTCGAATAGGCAGGAATGCAGACTTGTAGTAATACTCAAGCAACAGTTATTCCGGTATTTTACGATGGGATAGAGAAAACTACCTGGTCCGTGCATAGCGGGTTCCTTAGATATAAGACAGCACAATATACCATGGAAACTAAAGGTTTTCCCACTGTTCAAAGGTTTATACAGTGTCCGTCTACGCTACCTGATTCTTCTGGCTACACCTGCCTGTTTGTTGTACCCACAGCTGGTGCAGGAGGACTCAGAGAAAAGTGGAGAATTTTTGAGTCTCCCTTTTCCACTAGAGTTTTCTCTCCTGCTCTGTATTTCTGAGGCAAGGAAGTTCAGCAGACGGAATCACTTCATTAAGGCTTAAGTTAACCTGCTCGTTACTTTCTTCTTTCTCTCTGAGTGGGTTTGTCTATTAGCAGTTGACTTCTCTCATCCCTGTGCTGACATTGTTGGGAAAGCATTTACTTTTTCAGATGTAAAGAACACAGGGCTAGTCTCCTGTCTTGCTTTTTAGTTTGACATTGACAGTGGAGAGCTGACAGATAGCCCAGAACAGTAATTTGCTTAAAGTAGCTCTTTAGATAATGGCATAGGGGTGGAGAGTGGGACACACCTTCCATTCTTCCCCCTTTGTTGTCATATTGTTAAAAATAACCAGCAGTTGCAATGCAGGCTGGGAGATCAAATGGTATTTGTCATAATAAACACAGATGTGGAAGGGCTTTTTCACCCTTAAGCTATGCCTGCAGGAACTTGCATAGGATTTGCAAGTGATGGAGGCTTTTTCCCTTCCTTTAAACTTCAAAACAGAGACAAATACCCATGTGTTTCTTGACCTGTTTAACTATTTCAGAGCTTTGCTGCGTGCTGAGCGTATGGAAGAGAGATTTCTGCTGTATATAGGCTTAGGCAAGACTGGTTTTATGGAGTCTGGGTAGTAAGTGTGCCAGTAAACCACAGGCAACCTATAAGGAAGAAACCTTCTTGTCCAAGAGTTTGCTGTTCAGTTTTGGCACATTTTAAAGTGTAATGTCAGTGTTCAGACTGTGCCAGCAACAGTGACTTTTAAAGCAGTCTGCCCTAGCTGATAATATAGAAAGTATGCATTTCCTAATTAGGATTAGCCTCCAGAAGGTTTTCTTCTACTACCTGCCTGGTTGGGTTTGAATGCTTTTGCCTCACTGATGCTTATAAAGTTTGGGAAATATCTGAGTGTTTAAGAACTGCTTGTGCTCCACTTTAACAAGCATCTTCTGATTTTCCCTCTGGCATGTTTCCAGTGATTTCTGTAAGAATCTTGTTTTCCTGAACTGCAACTGGTTTCATGGTTTCAGCACAGACACCCTAATCCCAAAAACAACTTCACAGAAGTTTCCATTTTCTCATGGTGATAGAAAAATATACAGGCAAAAGAAGAACAAGGTAATGATAGCAGTGATGTGTGAGACAGTTTTCCTTTCTGGTCCTTGGGAGTAGTCTCAATCTTCTCAGAATTTTGCTGTCGTGGTTACTATTGCAGTACGTGCTATTCTGCTCATGAAGTTATCCACCCCATAAAAGCAAGCTACCGTCTCAGTTTCATGGAATGATGAACTTCACAGGCTGGCAGTCTGCTATGTATGTTAATGTTTCTGCCTTCTATATGTCTTCATCTTGCTCCCCATTAATTTCACAGGATGCCATCTTCTGGAATAGGGCAAGAAGAAAGTAATACGTTGTTTCTGCAGAAATGGAGTTCTGTTAATGGATTCTTTTATAAGGCTTGCTCTCTCACAGCTTCAGTATTTAAAACATGGTGTGCATTCATTTTGTTACCCTTTCTTCATTGATGTTATGTGGAGATCATCATTCTGTGATAATAGCTCAGGAAACTATTAAATTGACAGCTAAAAAAAAAGCTAAACATATTCTAAAGTCAGCTTCAAGTACTTAGATGTATTTGTTGTAAAGTATAAAGCAGTTTTCTTTCATAACTTTCTAACAGGTATGAAATAATACTGTCTGTACACAAAAGCTATGGGTATCAAATCAAACAAATGTGTGGAAGGTTCCAAACAAAAAAGAAGTTGGGTTCCAAACAAAAAAGAAGTTGGTTTCCATGATAACTGGGAATACTCTGTGAAACAGGTTGCTATGGGACAAATATCGATGCTAAAAATTTAAACAGTTCAAAAACCAGCTGGACAAATGTGGATGAAAAATGCTTCAAGGTTTGTAAAATACAAAGGTACCACCTCTGACTGAGAAATTACCTGAACAACTCATTGGAGGCTGAATAATTATTCTGGGGAAATACCACGACATGCTTGTTCTTGTAATTCCTTTCCCAGATTCAGCGTTTGGTCACTGTCAGATGCTGTGATAGGTGGATATTTCGATTTGATCAGAGATAGCTATTCCCACGTGTCTGTCCAGCTGCAAATGCACAGGAGTTAGGACAGCTATGAGCCTTCATGCAATAGATAACAACAGATAACTCACACAGTTTGTCATTGCCATCTGGTTGGAACTTTCTCCCTAACTTGATAGTCTGTTTTTGTTTCTAAGGTAAAAATCAAATACACTTCAAGTTCATGGATTTGGAGGCCTCTGTAAAATGTCCCCTGTTGAACTGGTATCACGAGTCTGTAAATCACCGAACTTAAAGCTTTATCCCCAAAAGGAACACAAGGGACTGCTGCAGTCCCATATGATAATCCACAGGATGACTAGATCTTTCCACACTAAAACTAGGCTGTCACCACGGAGCCACTGCTCCTTAGTCCATCTGCAGTGCGATGCCTGCATGCAGCTGACACAGATAGACATTTCTGACCATTCATGGAAACTAGGCTGGTCTAGTTCCATTTCACACATTTTCAATCATTTCCAGGAAGCTCACAGCAACGTCCCAGCTCTAGTTACAGCAGAAAGGGCTTAGGCACAGAAATCAGATCCTACCTTTCATTTTCTTTGTTAGGCTGGCGGGGCTCTTTCTAACTCAAATCTCAGCCTTTCAGAGCAGGACGTCATTGCTGCTGCGGTGGAATTACACTTCAGCAAAGTACTCATCAGATTTGACAAGAGGTATGTTTGGTTTCAATCTTTGAATAGGGAAGATCATAATTCACTTCACTAACAGTGTGGGTTTGCTTTTGTTACTTGGACACCAAAAGTACAGTTGGTGTCTTCATTTTAAGCAAATATATAGAAAAACCCAAAAAGTTTCCTGTCATCTGAGAATATAGAAAGTCTTTGCAGTCTTCGGACAATAGACCTTTGACACTCTGTTCTGATCTTGTAATCCTCTGATGTTTTTTGATGTTTATCCGTATATTAGAGACTATGCTGCACTAACAGAAATTGTGTCTGGATCTCCATCACAGATGCTGAGGGTGGGTTCAGGAATCAAGAGGATGATGAAGGTGAAAAGTGCGGATGGTTTCTCAGTTTTTGCTCACATACACTGCTTGGGCTGATTTCATATGCTGGCATGCTCTTACAGGCAGTTAAAGCGCAGACTGTAAACTGGCTAAGATACCTGCCTACATCAATCAGCCTGCCTGTAAAGTTCTTCCCAGGTAACCCACATCCAGCTGAGCAGTCCCTGCCATGGGCACAGCAACCCAAGTCAGGAGTCTGCAAAGAGCCCACACAGCAACGATGAGGCTGGCGTCCTGTGCCCTCGTGTGTGTCCCCAGGGAGACTGCTTCATTCACAGTATTTAGCTCCAGTATTCTGTGTGGCTGACTCCCTAGCTGCCTCCAGGGCTGGTTGGTTTTTTCTGCTTTGCTCCTTCTGTTGTATGTTGAATGCAGCTGGGTGGTGTTTAAGGAAGCCCATGATTGCCTATGCATAAAAGATCTCTTGCTGGCAGCATTAACAATTTTCAAGGTTGCATCCTGTATGATATGCAACACAAACCTTTACAGTAAAATGGAGTTGGAAATGTACTAGCACCTCATCACAAAGGTCTAAAATGTAAAGTTACTTTCATAATTGCAATATTAAAAGCTAAACACTTAAAAGAACACAGGAAATCAGAGACTCTGCAACAATATAATCAGTAATTCTTTATTAACAAGTGGTTTTGAAAGTGTGTAGGATTTCTTCAGGTCATTGTGTTCTAAGTTAAGCTCCTAATGTTTATTAAAAATGTGTCTAATAGACTTTTTTTTTTCCTAGATCTTTCCCTTTTCTATCTTGCTACAGAAGTTAATTTTGGTGGTGTCGAAGTACATTAGTACAAAAAGTAAATTTAGGGGTTTTTTTTCTAGGTGTACTGTTTACTTGAAAAAAAAAGACTTTTTGCTTGCTTGGAGTTGGCTTTGGAAACTTGAAAAAGTCTAGAACTGAAAGCAGCACAGTGATAAGAAAGGAGGTACTGCATTTTGCGAGTGTCTTTATTCTGCATGCTGGCTTGGTAGGAAGCAGAAATTAACATGGAGAAGAGTCACAGAGAACTCCTAGAGCTGCTTTGTAAGGGTGTTACTTACTTCATTTAATGCCAGAAAAACTGTAAGATTCTCACACCCAACAATCATTCTGTTCCTCTTTCAAACAGGCATTTCCTGAACTGTTTCCCTGATCTAAATGGTGATAGCACTGAACTGTTGTAGCAATGCCGTAGGTTATGCATTCACAGCCTGAGAAAACTGAAGTGCTCCCTCACTCTTATCTAGGAGAAAACATTGATATCAGACATTGACAACTTGCAGATCTTTTTGTTATAGTTATGTTTCAGCAATAATTTTCATAAAGTGCATAGCTATTAACTTCTAAAGAACTCTTCGGGTGAGCCAGATGTTTTTTCCAGAGCTTTGCATTAACTGTCTTGCCCCATTAAAGCTGCAGAACTCGAACTGGGGAATCAGGACTCTTGCACAAATACTGTGTCTGGAAATGATTCTTTCTAACTTTCCACTGTCTGTAACAGATTTCCTTCTCTGAACCAGGTAGTTGCATGGTCGTGTGTTAAGCCTGATCCATTACACTTAATCCTTTGCACCTCCGATTACTGGAACTCTACTTGGACAAAGAAAATTCATTGCTTCAGCTCAATGATCAGACTACTATTTTATAATACTCCAGCAACAGTGCAAGTCAGATGTTGAAGCAGAGAAGATACATTACAGAATGCAGAGGCCTCCTAGCTGTTTTAAAATGAATCTCAATATTTCAGCTCTCACTTCCCACCCCCATCTCAGGGCTACCACTGTCTTTTGACCCAGCCTCCTCACTTCAGCTGGCTTTTCAAAGTACAGTCACTGGAGCACAACACAAAAGCCCAGACTGACCATGAACAGAGCAAGCCCAGGTCTAGGCACTTTTGGTCTGTGCCTTCCCTATAATGTGTACCTGTTCACAGTTTGATTTGCAAATGTCAAAACCCAGGCAGAGCACCAATCTAGTCACGCAGAGAGAAGCAACATGAAGAGCTGTCTTTCTCAAACACATGCTTCCTACCAGCTTTGTTGGGCCCAGTCCACCCCTTTTCCTATTTGGAAGGACACGAAGACTGCCAGGCATATCCAGCATGCACTGGACTGTGCAATGCTGGCTGGCCATGAACCCAGCCTGCATCCCGGAGAGGCCACTGCCACTAGCCTGGCACAGCTGAAGAGATGTCAGTCTGTACTGCACCCCACACGGTCCCTCTTACCTTTTCCGAAAACTCCAAAAAAGGATGCTGCTGTATTGTAAATGTGTGTTCGTTAACTTTTGGGTCATAATAATCAACTCCTTATGGACTTCATGTCTTCAAATGAGAAAGAATGAAAAGCTGAAATGGCAGCTTAAAAATTTCTACCATACACTCCCTGCTTGACTCTACTATTTTTTAATTGCCCTCAGTTTGTTTGAATGGAGTCCTGAGTGTTACCCTCTGGGCAGTATGCTCATCCTGACTGAGCTTGTGGGAAACGCACCATTTCAGGAAAACCATGGAAAGTCACTTCAGAAGAAGTCTCTCTGCCTCCAAATGACAGCCACCTTCTCTTGGAAGTGATCTCACAGGTATGTTGCCAGCCCTTCAGATGTTGCTTGGCCAAGTGGTATGCTTGAAGCAGCATTTAAGATATGTTCCTGTTTCACTGTTTCTCTTCTTCCTAGCTGGCATGTCTTGTTATCGCTTGTACATAGAGCTAGCTGTTCACTCTGGCTTCTATTGATTGCTTCTGTCTTTAAACTGGAAATAGACCTTGCACTCATGCATAGTTCAGTACTTTTTACCAGCAGCTCATCATGACCAAGTCACTTGTAAAGTAGGGAAAGGTCTAGCCTGTTCTTGCTGGCAGGGTAATATTATTAACTATTCTTATTAGAATATTACAAATAATTATTTAGAAATTAAATATACTGATAAGTAGTTCTGAAAATGTTACAGAAACCTTCTTTGCCTCCAAGATCTAACTGAAACAGGCAGTGAAAGTGAAATTTACAGAGTTAACATAGTTTAGTCTCGGGAAAGACCCAATTTAAATTCCCATAACACCTATCTTCATCCACATCCCCTTGGAAGCAAGCAGTAGTGTGTGATAAGAAGTATTCCTGGCATCCATTCCCTCAGTTTTTCTGTTTGGTTTTCATTCTCCCACTCCTGTAAACAAAAAAACCCCATTTTTTTCTATTCTAAAATCATCATTCAAAGAGAAATATAGTGATAATTCCATGATTGCTGAATGGTAGATTTCTGTCTGAAAGAAAACAAAAATTAGTACAGCAGGGTCGGCAGATATTCCTTTTACCTGAAACATTGCTTTCACTTTTATCATAGTTAACAAATGCTGCATATTTAATAGCTCTACTACTATATGTTTCAAGTGTTACATGTTGAAGGCAAAGACATTCTTAAAACTAAAAAAGTTTTTTAAGGAATTTAGTATGACTTGAAATGAAAGTCAGTCTAAATTATATTTATACAAACTTAAATATGCTATTGCTTAAAACTTGAAAACATGTACTAAATTGCTGCTGCTTCTGCTGCTCATAGCAGCATCAGGCAAGCACACCAGGAGTCACAGACTCTGTACAACAAGAAAAGTCACAGTGTCTGTCAAGTAGCAGAACTTCAGAGATAATCCTCCTCAAGTTGAGAAGTTATGGTAGAGTTCCTTTGTGAGCAGTCTTAGAGCAGTAATCTTTTGGTCACCTTCTGAATTTGGAAAACTGGTTCATATCATGCTGTGCCCACCATCCTCATCTCTGACTTTTTCCAAGTCTAGCTAGCCTAAGAGCAAGGCTGCCCATTGCAGATTGTGTGGAGCATGAAGACAATGATCATTGTCAATTTTCTTGAATTTGCCTCATCACATCGTGAAACTGCACAATCCACAATGTTCAGAGGCTTTTCCACAGACTTTAAATAGCTCACAGACGATATCCGAAAGTCCAGATATACCAGTGGTTGGAGCATAGGCTGCTCTAGACTCAGAGCTGATGGTTGCCAGGTTAAGATGTCTTCAAGCTGTTGTACCTGTGCAGTTATTTTAAAGACATGTGCTACTTCTGTCTGCTTTCTTTTTGCAAAGACAGCAGTTGCGTTTGAAAATCCTTGTGCTGTGTTCTGACCATCTCTTTCGGTCACTTCTTTTTTTCAGTTTTTGAATGACAACTTTTTTTCCTACTTCATGACTTGACTGCGGACTAGTTAATTTTAGAGCCTTGAGATTAAGTATACATATCACTGCTAATTGTCCCACTGTAGATAAACAGAGACCAGGCTTCTAATAAAGTGTGTTTGTGGTTATTTGCCTCACTGTTTTTCTTGGTGAAAATTTCAGTCCTGTCCTTTTGAATCAACCAGTATTCATCATTCCTCATTAAAGTTTGGCTCAGCTTTTAGTGGGTGTATGATAAATGTGCATACACATTCTGGTAACAATTAGAATAATGCAGTGAGACACAAACCACTTGTTTTTACAACAGAGCAGTGAATTCCCGCAGACTGAAATCAGTAATGCGTGAGTTGATGTAGCCTCTGTTGCTAACTTCGAGAAAGATAAGGAGCGAAGGCTGGTGCTAGCAAGTGCTCATTCACACGGTTCTTGCTGATTTTTCTGCCAGTATTCCTCCACGGTGGGTGGAGGAGACCGTGCTTAACATGTAGTTTGAGCCCCAAACCCCTTGTACAAAGCCCGGAGCTCTCGCCTCAGCGCTGTGACACACTGGTAGCTTGGTTCATATACAGTTTTCCTAGCAGTGCAGGCGAGGTGGAAAAGGACAATAAAACAGGGATTGTGCTACCTACTGAAGTTCCTTGTTGAACGCTACTGGGGGTAAATAAGACAAGACCTTGGAACCTGGAAATACTAATTTTTTACTGAGTTAGCTTTTCTCATCTTTTCTTTTATATTATGGAAGTGCTTTGAACAGAAAACAGTACTGGTGTGGTCCAAGCTGGCGGTGGTGGTGGTGGTCTTAGATGAAAAGGCCATGGTCATAGTGCAGGTCGTTGCCAGTGTAACTCTTCCAGCAGCAGCCATTGCTCCTGGAAGGACATTGTGATAAAAGTCCTAGTGCTGAGGAGGTCTGAGAGGATGTCTTTCCTTCCAGGAGCGAGGTGAGGATGGCATGAGGCCTTTGGTTTCTCCTGTTGATGAGCAGGCAAAGGACTATGCACCGTCCCCTGGGATCAGAGCAAAGGAGTCCAGGACATGTATTCTCCTGGCTGCTCTGTTGCCCACACTTTCTCAGATGGGATGTTTATGTTGCACAGCTGACATTTTTGCATAGCTCTGGGTGTAGCTTTCAATAACTGTTACCAGACTTACTGAGCTCTGACCAAAATTTTCTGGAAGTTTGAATTTAGGTCAGAGCATGTTACATGGCTGCGCTTCTCCTGGTCCCACCTTTCCCTGACTTATCGTGAGACAGAAGAGCCCTTTCAGACCCTGGTGTCCCTGGATGCAACTTAGTCCTGTCCCCTCCTCCTTCTTGGGGAGGGAGAGAAATTCACTTGTGGGTGGGTGGGTAGGTGGTCAGGGGCATGATAGAGACCAGAGTCAAAATGTTCAGGGCTTGCACGTATTTGACACCGGGGGTGGCAGGGGCATTGTCAGTGGCAGAATAGGGTTCCTCTCCAGGGGGCTGCAGTATGGATTAACTTACGGAGCCATTCGATCCTTGCTGCTGTGATCAGGAGGGGTGGGTGCGTGTGAATACAGACCAAGAGCAGCAGGGCTGAGACCGTGAATTTCACATGAGCCTTTGTATGGCTCTTCCATGTGATCGCAGTGAGCCAGGATGAGTGTCTGGTGGGACCTGCGCTCTGAGTCCTGGCACCCCCAACTCTTTCTGCTACCATTACAGGCAGTAAAGCATCCTTCTGCATTGCCTGATGCAGGAATCCTTTAAGTCCTGCTGACGCACGCGACCAGCTCCGGTGACAGATCTCCAGATAGCGCGTTGCTGCAAGTGAGCAGGTGCTGCCCCAAGCCAAGGACACATAAAAGGGAAGAAAGTTTATCCTGTCAGAATCCCTCTCATTAATCATCTTCAAATGCCATACTGATCAGATGTGTTTCTCCCCATTAACAAGCTTATACAAGCAGGCTTGTTTGGCTATAGCTGGCAGTGAGTGTAAGACACTAGGAACCCACTGCAGAGTGTTTAATTTTTTAAGTTTGCTCCTTTCCAAGGGTGTTGAAAGGCCCCATTTGCAGGTAACACTGCCTGCATTGTTCATTCTCCAGAAAGCCCTGCGTCTGTCAGCCTCTGGAGAGCTTGTTTTCTTCCTCCCCTGATGGCCCTGCCGTCTGTGGTCACCTGCGACTGAGGACGGCAAACAGCAGCCTAAGCTCGCCTACCTTCCTTTCTTACCTCCACAAAGTAACTTGTCACAGCCATGAGAAAGGTTTCTATTTAAAAACAAAGAGCTGTGACCGCAGAACTGTGACTAATATTGGAATTTAGCAAGAAGTCAGCTCTTGTTTCAAGAGGTTGTGTTGCAAGTTTGGGAACATTTGCTACTAAAGCTCTTGATGAATGACTCCAGGAAGAGGGAGTTAGTTTTTCTTATTTCTTCTTCTCTTTCAGTGCTCGTTTTGCACAGATGATAATGAGGAGTGTCAGGCAAGCATGTAACAAACTGTTTTCTCTCTCTTGACAGAGCAAAGCTATCATTATGTCAGTCTGACACTGAGAACCCACTGGACTTAGACAATAAATAGATTTAGAGAGAAAACCACTTGGAAAAAAAAAAAGACTAAGCATTATAAATCACTTTGGTTTTTCAGGACTCAGTCATTCAGGACATCTCATACATGTCCACTTTTCATCCTCCTGCATTCAGTTTTTTCTGCCTCCACCATGCAGAGTTTAATTAAAGTTGAAATATATTTTCAATAAAAAGCTTTAAAAAATTCTCTCTTTTTTTTTTTCTTCTTTTAACATCTTCTATTTACATAGACACTGACAGTGTAAGAACAATTAGCAGACTCCAAATTCAGATGGAAGTGACTGCCCAGATCCAAACCAGGTATAGCCAAAAGGGTGCCCACAGGTTCCCAGTACCAGCACATCTCCTTCACTGCTTCTGCTGCCTCTGGCAACAAGGCCTGCGCTTGTCTCTCTGTCTGGGTTTGCCACGCTGCACAGCAGTCTTTCCTATAGAAGGTGAAATGCAATCATATTTCCTCTGGATTTTCTGAGTAACAACTACTTTAAAAAAAAAAAAAACATTTTGGAGCTGAATTTGTTGTTGGTTTGTGTTACTAAGAGCCTTTTTTTTCCAGCATGCAATCTTCTGATGTATCTCTTTCCTGGGAACAAAGGGGAAGGTGTGAGCATTGCACCTTACACAGTTACCTAAGCTGTGCAGTTTTGTCCAACACATTGTGCAATGACCATTGCAGTTTCTGAAGGAAAAAATCGTAATGAAGTCCCTGTTTTCTTTCCCAGGTTCTGGACTGCTTTTCTCTCTGTAGGGCCTAAGGATTTTTTTTGCCTGAGGAGAAGCCTCATCTGCCTATCCTTCCCTCTGCTCCATTCCTCCCAAAAGACAGGGGATCATTGCTGCACAGTAAAATGACGCTTTGAGCCCTGCTTGTTCTCCTGCTCTTTTGCACGCTGTTTCAGCTGCCATGTCCTTCCTGTGTTTTGCTTACAGATGTGCTGATTCCCTGGAAATTGTGTTGAAGGCATCAAGCTACACTAGGAGATCAGCTTTCCTCGTTTTCAAAGCCTGTATGCTCTAATCTTGTTAATGGTGACAGACGCACCCCTTCAAGCAGGTCCGGTGTCCACACCTCACTTACTAATCACGAAAGAGGATCTTGTACAAGACTTTACCAAATTAACACTTATTTCATCTGGCTCACAATTCCCAGCTTGATTTTGCTGGAGTTGTGGTTTCAGCAGTAAGACGAAATAAAAAATATTCAGTCTGCAGTGCGCCTCAAAATGAACTTAGCAGAAAGTGCAGCTGATGGCTTCACCACTCTCACCATCCACCTCAGCGTTTGTTGTTGTAGCAGACTGTTCAAAGCACAGTAGTTACTTTAGGGACACTGAGAAAGGCACAGCCCCAGGTGTGCTGAAGTGGCCAGTATCCTGCTGGCCCTCAGATGACCGGTGGCCAGGACCAGGATTTATTCCACTGATAGAGAGAGCCTGGCATCACAAAGCTAGACCCAGGGTGCACAGGGTGTACATCTATTTTTTAGCGGACTGACTTGCCCTGTTAGTTTTTATTCTAGAAAAACTCCATAAACCCCAGATCAGCCATCCCAATCCACCATTTCACTGTTTTTCTTCTGAAGAGAGGCAGCTCCTCTTTTGAGAGGACTTGCAGCACATGATCCAGAGATGGTCTGATCTGACTCTCCTTTTCCTCTCCTTCTTAGCTCTAGTAGAATTAATGCTGACCATACTCTGTCTTACTTGCAGTACATTAAGATGTCTTTTAAAAAGCCTTAGTTTAATAAATAAGTTAATTTTTAATATTCTGATAAAGCATCATTAAACCTAACTTGCTTCATACCTTGAATATTTAGGACTGCTTAGTAAGCATGACAGCAATAGCAAGCATAAGCTCCAAAGTCACTCAGCCACCAGTTCTGCTGTGATATTCTCTTTTACATTCACAGGTTTATTCTCATTTATCATGACAAAGATGCCACTCAATACCGCCTGGATCAGGAAGTGATTATGCAAGATTTATAAGCACTAAAGCTGACCCTTGCTGATACATAAACGCTCACATATTGCTGTCAAAGAAAGACCTGTTTCCACAGGAGACAATATGCCATGATTTTGAAGATGTAGTAGAGGAAAATATTCATATGAACCATCTACAGCTTCCTCAGAAGACATGTCTAAGTGGAACTGACACTAATAGTAGATGTATGCAAAGACTGAGGATCGTATTTATGGCCTTAAGAGATATTTAAGTTGTTGGCTGTGCGCCATCGCCTTTTGGCTTGGAACAGTTCCAAATCAAAGTAAATTTAAATACGTTAGAACAAATTAAATGACTGATGATTTCACAAGAGCTGCTGCATGTTCTTGCTCCTGTGCTCGTCTCCTACTCATTTTGCATAGCTGCACTACCATGGACTTCACTGGCCTTGCACCTGACTAACTATTGTGGAAAGGAGATTGTAATCATGCTCAGAAAGTTATATGCTCTATTCAAGGCCTATTGCAGTCAACGAAGGGCTCCTACTGCCTTTAGGAGGCTTTAAAGGCAAAATAAAGTCCAGGGCTTGCTGAACTAAAGGTTATGTGTAAAAATATTACTTAGTAATGTTTGTTGTAATATAACACTTGTTGCAGGTCATTATTTCAGGATGTATAACTATGAGACTTTGATGCAGTTGTTGATGCAGATCTTCACGACACAGCAATACAAAACGAGTATGTTGTGTGATAGCTATGTATTCACGTTAGCTTTTTTACTACTCTCATGGAAAAATTTTGGGGCTTCACAGAAGATTTTTTTTTGTTAGAGTTTTAAAAGTGTGTAGGTAAAATGTGGGGTTTTTTTTCAAGGCTGCAGAAACCTGCAAAACCAGTTGCTTGCCATGTTTTATGTTTTCTTGTTTGAGCAAAAGTATTGAGCGAGCAAGACAACGTCTTGTTAAGGTACTTACCATACTGAATATTTTTGGAAGCGGAGGCATGCAGATGCCTCGCCCTGACACACAATCCATCACACATCAGCACTCCAGTGAATGCTGTGACGCAGCACCCACCAAGGAAGGGAATGGTACCATGTTAAGCTGCCAACATCAGAGCAGCACTAGGCCAATGGTGTTTGGGGTTGCCAGTAATGAACGGTCAATTTGTTAACTCTGGGGCATGTTTGAAGCTTGCTCATTTCTCTGTTGCACCAAAGCACTGCAGTGCAAACTGCTTCTGTGTTATTGACATGGTGTTGAAGGCTGTTGCCACAGCCTTGGCTTACATTTATCTTCAAAGCACAGGGTTGCTTATGTGATGGCAGCAAATCACCTTCTGACAATGCAAATGGAAGTTCGGTGAGCTTATGTCTGACAAAAGCACCAGATATGGTACCATTCACATCAAGGAAATTTCTCATTGGCCTCCCCCTTAGAAGCACATTTCCCTGCATAAGAGCAACTCTCAGTGCATACCCTAGCCAGACCCCTGTATCCTTGACTGCAGTGATTTACATCCACCTTTCCCTGGAGTGTATAAGTCTCTCTCCCTAAAATGTTCTTCTTGTTAATACCAAAATAAGCCTGGATCATAATTTATATGAGTCGTAGAAATAATTCATTTAGACCCTAATGTGATTTTTCTATCAAGCCATGAAATCTGATTTTTTTTTTCCATCACCATGTCCAACTGATTGAATGTGTTTTCTGTCTTTGTGATTTATGCTGTACCTAATTGTAGCATGAACAGGTTAGCTTCTCAGAAATAACTAACAGGTGTACAATTATGTGCACTCACATTACTCCCATCCGGGTGATTTCACACTCCATACCCAAATGCAGCAGCTTATTTTTCTTTTTTGGCAAGTGGTTGAAAACTAACTCAAGGTGGAATGTGCCCCACTGGAAATCAAACTTCAAGCATGAAACTTCACCACGGTCTCAAGACAACGTTTGCTTCATGTCATAAAGTACTGTAGAAAGTTGTCAGTCAAGTGACTTCATTATTTGTGTATCCCACAAAGTATATTTTAAAGACAGATCACCGTCTATGTAATAGGAAGGTGTAAGTTGGGAGGATCATATCAGCAACGACGCTCCAGTTAGTTTTCCACATACTTTAGCTGCATATACTATGCATGAGATGCTAGTGATGCGACATTCAAAGAATGATGAATAAGACCAAATAACTTTGGTAATATTTATATATTTTTAAAGATTTCATTGAACATTTTAATTTTGTAGCTGGTTTCTGGTTGCTGTTGCCGTTCCTATTATGCAAGGTGTATTCTATATATCATAGATGCAAATTGGAGACTTCAGTTTACTTTTGCATTTAACAAAATCATCTCCCTAAATTTAAGCTAGTGTTTGATTTTCCAAATAGTTCGTTCCTGAAGTCCTTCTACAGGCTGCTTGTCTGTGCGGAGCTGTAGGACAGGCTGCCATGCATTGGCGTACCAAACAAGAGAGGCAGTTTGAACTCTGAAGTGAGGGGAGTGTGAGAAGATGTGGCCTGCAGTGACTGGAACACTAATCATTTGAGAGAAAAGATTTAGTTACATTTTTACTCGCTGTGAGTTATCTTTGGCACTCTCTTTTCTCTTTCAAGCCAGATGAGTAACCTGTATAGCTTGATGCTGAACTCTACCTTGAACAGTAACTAGAAATCTTCTTGCGTGTTCCTCAAGAATGTTAATGCCATACCTAATGCAGTATCTTTAGCATAAAGACTTCCACGTACTTTGTCCTAGCATTGAAGACAGTTTTGTCTTGTGGAAAAAGTACTCTCTGTTGTCCTACCAGAACTGTACATCATGGGTTCTGAGCATTGAACTCCCCCTTACTTCAGTTGTGCCAAGGATTTCCCTTTTGCTGGAAAGCCAGTTTAGGCTCCTGGGCTCTGCTAGGTGGATAAGGAACTTGCCAACCTGACCAGGTAGGCTGCGTGGAGGAAGCCACACCTGAAATGGGGCATTACAAGGCAGCTGGATAGTTACAGTGGGGAAACAACCTCATATTTCTTTCAGGCGAGGAGTCTGGTAACCTACTGTCTCCATGCAACTCCTTGGTTTCTTCAAGACAGTCAGAGATCTTTCTGAGCACCAGCCAGCACAGATCTCCTTTCCCCTTGCTTTCCTCCGGTGTGTCAGTTGCAATGCAAAGCTGAATGTCCAGTCTGTGACAGTCTGGCTGTCAAAGCAACAGGGGTTGGTTGTCCTGTTGTTATCCTGGTATTCTCTACAGCCTGGTCAGATTTCATATCTGAAGGATGGAGATTTAAGGGACTCTCAGCCCATCAGAAAGGAACAAGTGATTTTCACCTCTCAGAGGCTAATGTGGAGAACTGTAAGTTTTCCACGTACCGTGTGAGACACATTTGGACCAGCACGCACGTTACATGCTGCCAGTTAATGGGGCCTCCGGTGCTGCAGGAAGGGCATCTCTGCCAGACTTGTTGGCAACCTGGAGTACCAAGAGTCAAAGGCACTAAAACATACCCACTGTAGTAGCATGGAGCAATGAATGTCATCACCACACCTGAGTGTAGACAGAAGTGTGGAGGGAAAGTAGAAAAGGTTTATGCAGCTATTTGTCTTGTATGTATCTACAAGTAAAAAGATGACACGTGATGGAAGCTTTATTTCTGACAATAGCCATCCTTAGGGAACATCATGTTTTAAATTGTTTCAGGTGACCTGGACAAGGATGGTAAACTTGTTATGGTAGTATAGACATTTGGAGAGAGCTATATTCCACAGCAAAATGGCATAGTCTGTTCTCAGACAAGGAGTTCAGAAATGAGCAGAAAGGTGAAATATCTATGATCAATCCAGGGCTGAAAAGCCAACCCTCTCATTTTTGAGAGCTCCTGATAAGAGAACCAGAGGGTGACATGGGCATGGGATAAAATAATCATGAACAAATTAATGCAAAGCCCAAAACTGACCACTGACAAAGCAAAAGCACGGGGAAAGCTGCTCAGGCTGGACTGCAGATTTATCAAGGTGAGCAGCGCACAACGTCCTCAGAAAACATCACTAGGGCTACACTCACACTGGCAAGCTCCACCGACAATCAGCAGTAGGAGAAAGGTGCACAAACTTCAGTGGATCACAGTTCTTTGCAAGAGACTGCCAACACCAGCAATCAACGAAGACAACTCAGCCTAATGCAGTTAGCTCTCCCTGAGGCAGAAGGATGGAGTAGATGGCTTTTTGATCCCTTGCAAAGCCATTTTGTATGACTGTGTAAGAGCGTCATTGTCTCAGGGGAATTCCTTACTGGAGAAACAGGGAACATTGCACAGGGAAAGAAGGGACTGTCAGCCTGAAATAGGATAAGCCATTTCTTAAGTCAAACTCGGGCACAGGTAGGCAAGCCTATAGGCATGAAAAACACTGATGATTGCTCTGAAACAAGGTTACAGACAGTATAAGATAAACAGGAAATTTTAGGCTCTACAATGATGAGTTTGTCATTCATAGAGTGTCTGAATTGGATATACCTTTCAACAACAAATGAGAAACTGATATTTGTTATAGTACAAGAAAAAAGTACCCACAATTACATTTACTAGTTGTTAAGTCATGGAGTCACTGTGGAGGAGAAGAGGACCCTAACAACTGGGCAGGAGATATCACAGCTCTTAATGGTGTACAGACATGTGCTGAAGAGGTCCAACTCTCGTATCGTTTACTGCCTTAGGAAATTTCTGCCTTTCTTAAGAGAAACAACAAGAACAGAGAGATACCTGCTATCCTGCTGTAGCCTTGGTAGCTACATTAGAAGAACCAGAGGAGATGAACAAATGTCATATTTCCCATTAAAGGATAAATTCTAGGAGAGAAGACAGACATTAATTTTTTTTTTTTTTTCTGTCAGACACATGTCCATCAGTGCTTGTTCAACCACTTACTTAGGAAACAATATTTACTCAGACCAGCATTTGGATAACCCTATGTATCCAACAGGTTTTGGTGATCAGGTGGGTAGTCTCTGTTTGATACGAAACCTCTACAGAAGTGATGCTTCGGTTTGATAGGAAAAGAAATGGTAAATAAGGTCAAGTGGAGGCCTGTGTCTCTTTTCTGCAGAAAGAGATCATGTTGCTAAACTAAGGTGGAAACTTGGCTTCACAAAGTCAGACAGCTGGGAGAGTCGTCATGGGTAAGGTGCATCACAGTCTGAGAGGCTGTTGCTGTGTGATGGAGTTGCGGTATAATATATAGAATCATAGAATGGTTTGGGTTGGAAGGGATCTTATAGATCATCTAGTTCCAACCCCCCTGCCATGGGCAGTGACACCTCCCACTAGACCAGGTTGCTCAAA
>Ga0181612_129288_pt1 | contig 18329 bp, 15 predicted proteins | sample HoacroProtozoa21_FD_119630 | JGI IMG/M metagenome (GOLD analysis project Ga0181612, IMG submission 119630) | Hoatzin crop microbial communities from Cojedes, Venezuel. Combined Assembly of Gp0051906, Gp0051904, Gp0051908
AGTGGGGCAAACTCTGGGCGCGAGAGGGTGGGATTGTTTTTCCATCCTCCAAAATATTTCTCCAGAATATCCATCACCTCGTCAGGGTCGAAGTCGCCTGCCATGATGATTGCCGTGTTGTTTGGGCAATAATAGTTGTGATAGTATTTCTTGATGTTGGTGATTGAGGGGTTCTTCAGGTGCTCTTGTGTGCCGATTGTGGTCTGCGTTCCGTAAGGATGCGTCGGAAAGAGTTTGGCTGAAAGGGCGTCGTAGAACTTATCCATGTCGCTCGCCATCGTGATGTTCTTCTCCTCATAGACAGCTTCAAGCTCGGTGTGGAATCCGCGGATTACCATGTCTTGGAAGCGGTCGGCCTGCACTTTCGCCCAGTTCTCTATCTCGTTCGACGGAATGTCCTCGACGTAGCAGGTTACGTCGGTGCTTGTGAAGGCGTTGCTGCCGTCGGAACCGATGGAGGCCATCAGTTTGTCGTATTCGTTCGGAATATTGTATTGAGCCGCTAATTGCGAGACGCTGTCAATCTCGTGGTATAGTCGCTTGCGCTCTTGCGGGTCGCTGACGTGTCTATATTGCTCGAATCGATCCTCTATCTCGTCGAGGAGCGGGCGTTCAGCTTCCACGTTGGTAGAGCCGAAGCGGCTCGACCCCTTGAACATCAGGTGCTCCAGATAGTGCGCCAGTCCGGTGGTCTCGGCAGGGTCGTTTCGGCTTCCGGTCTTCACCGCCACGTAGGTCTGAATGCGTGGTTGCTCCTTGTTTACGGAGAGATACACGGTCAGTCCGTTGTCCAGTCTGTAGATTCTCGTCTTCAGCAGGTCGCCCGCTACGGTCTCGTAGTCGCGTGCCATCACCGTTGTACAGGTCAGCAGCAGTGCTGCCAACATGATTCTTACTTTAAGCATTTTCCCTATTTCTTTAATCTTTTAATATTCGGTTTCCTTTGTTGCTTTGATAGCCATTCCTTGTGAGCGAAATGGCAAAGTCAAAACTCGATGAACCTTTATATCTACTTCAACTTGTGGATAAACTTTATAAACTTGATGGGCTTGACAAACTCACCTGAGGTCGGTGTTCTCGAACTCTATCTCTTTGTCAAGTTGGCTGACAAAGTCTTTCAGTACATCCTCCTCGACGTCGCCAAGAGCGTACTCTTTCTCGGCGTCCTTGCGTATCTCGGCAATCCACTCACGGCGAGCCTTCACATAGTCTTGTCGCACTCGCTCGGCGTCGCGCTCGGTAAACTCCTTCAGACCGTAGTAGTCGAGTATCAGTTTGTAGGCCCACGCCCAGCGATATTCCTTGTAGTTGTTGTCCATCTCGGTGAAGCGGTCGAGCACTTCGCCTATGCTTTCTATCTGTCCGCTCTTTATGTCGTCGATGAGTCGCTGCTCCTCGCTGACGGGTATGAGCAGGCCTGAGAGGTCTATCCAGTCGCCCGTGCCGACGTCGCTTTTGGGCACTTCTATGTCGTGGCGCTTCAGTACGGCTCCCATGAATATGCGGAGGGCCATGTCGTAATTCTTGATGCCGACGCGCAGTTGCGGTGCCTTGATGACGTATTCGTGGTAGTTGTAAGTGGAAACGCGGTCGCCCGAAGCCTGCCTGAGTGCTTCGAGGATGCGCTTTCCTTTCACTATCTCTCCGACGGTGAATGGCGAGAGCCAGTCGAAGTTTATTATGCTCTTTCTGCCCACCTGCGGTCGTCGGTCGCGCTTCGGCCACTTGCGTATGTCGCGATAGAGGCCTACGGTAGTGAGGTTGCGCCCTGGCACGAGATACATGGTGTCGCTGTAGGCAATGAGATAAGAGAAGGGTAGGGCGCGCGTGTTTGGGTGATACATCAGCTTTCCGAAGCAGACGGAGAAGGCTCCGATGGTGGCGGGCATGAGCAGGTAGGCTCCCGATGCAGTCTTTGCTCCGCGCTCCATCACTCCGTAGTGCATTGGTCCCATCTTGTAGGCGTGGTTGGAGAAGTTGGTGGCCGAGCCCGCGTTGTAGAACGAGAACATTCCTCCGATGAGTAGCGAACTCTTGTGGTGGCTTGCTGTGAAGGGGCCGCAGAAGGCTGCGCACGCCTCTCCGTTGGCTAAGTAACTATTGGCAAATACTACACTGCTCTCTGCTGTGAAGCCATTGGTTATTTGGCAGGCTTCGCCAACGAAGCAGTTTTCGAGCTTTGCGCTGTTTAGGATTGATGAACCGTCGAAGATGATGGAGTTCTCGCAAATCACCCCGCTGCCGATATAGACATTAGCGCCGGGAATGCTCTTTATCGAACAGTCGCTCAGTCGGCACGCGCCGATTATCTCGCAGTCATCGTTCACGTGGGTGTTGGTTATCTCGCTTGTGTTCACTATGCGCACTCGGTTGCCTATCGTGCCACGTTCGGGAACGGTCAGCGCCACCTCCTCGCGTATGAGCTGTTTCAGTCGCATCATCAGCTGTTGGTCGTTGAAGTGGTTTGCCATCAGCGCGGCCAGCTGGCTTGTCAGTCCGTCGAAGAGCATCACGTTTCCTTCGCCCACCTCATTGAGCACCGAGATGAAGTTTCCTTCGCCGAACGTGGCTCCCTCGGTGGTCTCCATAGTGCAGACATTGGATACTATGGTGTCGTCGCCTATGTCGTAGTTGTTTATGTAGTTCCCAACGTTCTCAATCAGGCAGTTGTCGCCTATGCGTGTGTTTCGCAGTGTTACGTTTCTTATTCCTGAACGCTTGAGGAAGCCTTTGCTCACCTCAACACTCTTCTCGTAAACACCGAGCCAGTTGCGTCCGTAGAACGCCACTCGCTGTATCTCTGTTGGTTTGAAGTCGTCGGCCACTTCTATTGCCGACCAGTCTTCTGCCGAGCATCCCTGCTCTTCGAGGATGCGTATCTCTTCTTCTGTTAGCTGTCGCATATTCTTTTTATTTTAGTTACGAGTTTTGAATTACGAATTACGAATTGGTCGGCTTCGCCGATGTTGAGTTATAAAATTACAAATTGGTCAATTTAAAATTAATAATTCCACATCGAGCCGAACAGGCTCGACTAATTCGTAACTCGTAATTCAACATTCGTCATTATATATCATACAAGAAATCGTTATACGGATATTTCTGCACGTGAAGCTCGCGCACTCGGTCATAGAGTCGGCTGCGCAGTTCGTCGATGTTCTGTCGCTCGCGAGCCGATATGAAGATGCAGTCGCCGCTCATCTTGGCCATCCACGTGTGCTTCAGTTCGTCGAGCGTAACGTTCTCGCGCGTCGGTGGTGTCAGGTCGTCGGGCTCTTTCTCTATCCACGTGTATGCATCAATCTTGTTGAAGATGAGCATCATCGGCTTCTCCGAACAACCTAAGTCTTTCAGCGTCTGGTTCACCACGTTTATCTGCTCCTCGAAGTCGGGATGCGAGATGTCAACAACGTGGAGCAGCAGGTCGGCCTCGCGCACCTCGTCGAGCGTCGATTTGAACGACTCTACCAAGTCTGTAGGCAACTTGCGGATAAATCCCACCGTGTCGGCGAGCAGGAACGGCAGATTCTCCACCACCACCTTGCGCACCGTTGTGTCGAGCGTGGCGAAGAGTTTGTTCTCCGCAAACACGTCGCTCTTCGAGAGCAGGTTCATCAGTGTAGATTTGCCCACGTTGGTATAGCCCACGAGTGCCACGCGGATTAGTCGGCCACGGTTCTTGCGCTGCGTGGTCTTCTGCTTCTCAATCTCGGCCAGACGTTGCTTCAACAGCGACATTCGGTTCAATATGATACGGCGGTCCATCTCCAACTGGGTCTCGCCAGGGCCACGCAGTCCTACTGAGCCTTTGCCGCCACCCGAACCGGAGCCACCACCTTGTCGCTCAAGGTGAGTCCAGAGTCGTTGAAGTCGCGGCAACATATATCGGTATTGTGCCAGTTCCACTTGCGTCTTGGCGTTTGCCGTCTGTGCACGCATTGCGAAGATGTCGAGGATGAGCGATGTGCGGTCGAGTATCTTCACCTTCAGCTCTTGCTCAATGTTGCGCAACTGCTTAGCCGAGAGCTCGTCGTCGAAGATTACCATTCCCACTTCGCGCTCCTCGTCTTCCTCCTCTTTTATATATTGGCGTATCTCTTCGAGCTTGCCCTTTCCCACATAGCTCACCTGACTTGGACCTCCTGCACGCTGAGTGAATCGCTTCACCACGCGCGCACCAGCAGTCTCGGCGAGAAATTCCAACTCGTCGAGATACTCTTTGGTCTTCTCTTCGTTCTGCTCTTTTGTGATGAGGCCCACGAGCACCGCTGTCTCCGTCTTGGCCTCCGAAATTACGAACTCTTTCATCTGCTTCCCTTCATCGTTTTGATGTTAACATTCAAAAGGAAGGCAATCTTGGCGTGTATCGAGAATTCGGTGCAATGCTTTTCTAAAAGCAGTCTTTGTAATGCTTCCATAATGTCGTCTTAATCCTTCTTTTCCAAAGGTTGTTTTCGCTTGCCACGGTTTAGCGCGAGCATACGTTGGCTCTGCTCTTGGCATAATGAAAACTTTGAATTGCTGCAAAAATACACAATTTCGACGATACAGCCAAACGTTTTCGAGAAAAACCTTTGGAGATGTCAACTATTATCGCTAATTTTGCTGTCGATTATAAGTTACGGGTTGCGAAATGCCCGCGTAATCTTTTAAGTTTGATGCACAATGCGCCCCAGCGAGTCAGGATTCTTTGAAGAAGAAGGTTGGCGAGAGCAATCGTCAACATTCACCGACATTGCCGAGATGAATGCCGATGGCGGGCAATGGTGCAGACTGATGAAGGCGCGACGCTACGGCAAGTGGTTCATCCTGAAAACGCTAAGAGCCGAGTATAAAGACCAACCACGATACCTCGCATTGCTGAAAAAAGAGTTCGAGATAGCCCACCAAATGGACCACCCGAACATCGTGCAGACGCTGGCTATCGAGCAAGTGCCCGATGTAGGATTGTGCATCGTTCAAGGATATATCGAAGGCCGAACGCTTAGGCAAGCAATCGACGAGGAACGGTGGACGGCAAAGCGAGTAACCGACGTGATGGAGCAGACCGCCGATGCATTGGCATACATTCACGCACGGCAAACCGTTCATCGCGACCTGAAGCCTGAGAACATAATGCTCACTACCAATGGCGACCGAGTGAAACTGATAGACTTCGGTCTCTCGGATGCCGACGACTATTCCGCACTAAAGCAGCCCGCAGGCACATTGCGCTATGCAGCTCCAGAGCAGATAGCTGGCGTTGAGCAGTTAGACGCACGGGCCGACATATATTCGCTCGGAGTCATTCTCAACGAGTTGGCCGACCGCTTGCCCCCTTATGACCGCCCGCATTTTCGACGGATAGCACGTCGTTGCACCCGAACCGACCGCGAACGCCGCCCGTCGAGTGTCAAAGAAATACGTTGGCAGAACCGCCATCGCGCCATACATTGGTCCTTAGTCGCCCTCGCTGCGATTATAGCTCTTGTATTTATGTTAAGGACAAATCGTCCGACGACTCTCACGCAACCCCAGCGCGACACCATCGTTGAGCGCGTAGAGGTTCCACAAGCCAGTGAGATTCGGCAAGAGGAAATTCCAAGTATTCCCCAACCTGTTCAGCCTTCCGAAAGCACTCCGTCCCCCAAACCATCCCAAGGCCAACAGCCCGCATCTCCAACGTCATTTGCTCTCACTGTTTATAACGCCGCATTTGCCCGTTATAAAAACGCTATCGCCGAGATGCGCCATCAAGCGTCGGCCACTGGAGCTGACAGCGCAACACTCTCCAGTTCCACCATTCGCCGCATAGTGGATGAGTCGCTCGATGCCGCCATCTCCGAAATCAATCAAACCACGACCGACGAGGCCGAGCGATACACTCTTCAGCGCCAAGCCTCGGCAGCCATCAACAAAGCCCAGATAGACTTCCGTCGCGACACCACCCAATGGAAAGCGTTCTGCGAAGCTGCCGCGGGAAAATGAGTTAACTTGCCAGTCCAGAAATGAAGTCTTTCGCCCAACTACCAAGTGATATTACCCATTTCACCATGAAGAAGCCTACTACTAAAAGCACTACGATAAGGAAGGCCGACCCTGCGGCTGTGCGGTTTACCTCGTTCCTTATTTTCTGGTCGCCTTCTACATAGCCTATAATTGTCTGGTAATTTTTCTTGTTCGACTTGATGAATATATCCAAGACGTTTCCAATCCAAAACGGTATCATCCCGATTAAAGAGTCTTTCAGTGCGTTGGCAAGCACATACAAAGTGAGTGGGACAGACTTTATGTCGAACATACAAACGTAGATGTAAGGAAGACTCGCCGCTGACGATAAAAAGTCGCCTAAGCCAGGAACCAGTCCAATAAGGGGATCCAAGTAATAGTCGTCCATTACTGTGGCAATAGTCTCAAGAGTCTTGTAAGATGATTTGTCCTTAATTCCGATTCGCTTTATGTCGGCTATTCCTAAGACCTTTTTGTCTGCAAGGTAATCTGGCAAATATACTTTTTTTATGTTTAGTTTCATATTTAATGCTTATTAGTTTCCCGGTAATCTTTGATTGTTTTGCAAATTCTGTTCAGATTCCGACGGCATAATGCGTCCAGCATCTTGCAGGGCACATTGCTTAATCTCTTTCGATTCCAAATAAACGTTGTAATCGTGAACTTTTTCGAGCAGATCATTCTTTTGACTTCCCGCTTGCCCAACCATTAGAGCAACAATGCCAACGAGTAATGACCACCACCACGAGGCATCCAAAATGATCAGAAGTGCTATCAATAATGCAGCTACGCCCAATGTGTTTCTCCAAGAATAAAAACATTGTTCGGGGCCTTCGTCTATCGCCTCTTCCAATCTGTTTCCTGCTGCCATATAGTGTTCAATTCCTGCGTTGCCATCAATAAGATGCCTTAAGCATTCGTTTCTTGGCGCACTAAAGGAGTATGTCCCGTCAATGGAACTGATAACTGTAGATGCAAGCTGTGAATCCATCAGATAATAAATTGTACTGCCCGATACTGACTTCGGGTTACCTTCGAAAACGTTGATGAACTTTTCTGTAGCTTCCTCCCCAGAGGCTTGTTCCAGTAATTTTACTAAAACGCAGTTTACGTCGTAATAATCAGGAAGCCGTTTGCCAGAGGTTTGTTCACCATATAGCCATGCTGAATATTCCTCCAAAAGATAATCCATCACAAGTTCTTGATAAACGGCCTTACGATACATGTCGAGCTCGCTGTCCATATTATCGATTAGTCTATCCAACGTTGCGGTTGTTTCAAATTCTGATAATTGACGCTTAACGCGAGCCTCACTCATGAGAATTCGTTGGAGACCTCTGTGAGCGCGCTCTGCTGTTGGTTTTACACGTTTTATTTCTTCGGCATACACAATTGCATGTGGCTGCTTAACCTCCTTCAGTGTCTTAACATTCTTCTCTTCTATCTTTTTCTTCTTATGATATTCGGCAACAGCCTTTGCTACGCCTGACGCAAGAACTCCAGCCACTTCAATTTTCGAACGAGTGCGGTTGCTTACAAGGCCATTGGTCGATTCGAGAGCTAATTGTGTCAGACTGTTGAGCGTCTGGCTGATAGCTCCAAATACAGAATCAACTTGTTCGCTCAGCGTCTGAAGTTGGGAATTGAGCATTCTGTCTATTTCCTCAATGTCGGCATAGTACTTGCCGATCATTTCTTGTGAAATATCTTCTGCCATCTGTTTTGTTTTCTTACAGTGATGAATTATCTTGTTTACGTCAGAAGCATTGGCGGAATAAATGCCAATAGCGCTATTCCGCCTTTCTGCTTCCGACAGTTTGCTCCAACCAAAATGTTTTATGCGAATATCTTGGTTGTACGCTTGCTTATTGCTTGTGGAATGTGATTATTACGTCGCTCTCGTCTATCAGCTTCAAAGTATTTCCATTATGCTCCAATATCTTGAAAGTCCCGTTGAACTCGGAATCATACCCATCCTCTATCATCTTGCTTAGGCCTGCAGACACCACTTCGTCGTTCATAATGGATTCAAATAGTTCTGTGTCGTCTCCATCGAGGTCAGGAGATGTTATCTTTCCTATTGTGACATCAGGATTCTTCATGTCGGTCAGTTCCAACTTGTCGCCCTTCAGACTCCATTTTCCTTCTGCGGTCGCGGTGAAAGAAATGTCAATCGTCGCTTCCCAGTCTTCGTCATATTGACTGACAACACCATTTAACGTCTCCTTTGCATCATTGTTGTCAAGCAAATCAAGTGTGATTGTGGCCTGGAAGTTGTCTTCTATGATGCTCTCGCTTACCCATGTTCCCTTTAGGCTCTGCTTTCCGCAGGCACACATCATCAGCATAAAAGCTGCGAAATAAATAATTGTTCTTAGTTTCATAACTCTTTAATTTAAATTGGTTAATAATTAAGTTAATTCTGGTTCTTCTTTGAAAAGGTCCTGTAGTGAAGCTGGCAACCCGAAAAAGCAACCCAACCCCCATATGATCATAATTATCTCTGACCAAAATTGAAAGTCGGTCTCATCTACGAGAAACCACTCTTCAACGAGAAAAATTTCCAATACGGCATATAGGAAAGCAAAGAATAAAAGGCTAAGAGGAATGGACGTCATTGTTTTTCCCAACGAGCGCATTCTTGCACTTTTGCCCTTATAGCTAAAGTAAAAAATGATGCCAACAATAAACAGAGTTGCTAAATATACCATTAAGAGAGTAAGACCCAAGAAAGCGTCATCGTCGTTTTCATCATCTAAAAAGCCAATTGTAGTAAAAGTGATTAAACCGATAATCAATACGAGGATAATGCCCCATTTATGATGCATTCCTTTCTGTGACATACCATGGTAAGCCATGCAGAGCAACGCGGTCTGTGAACCAATAAAGGCCAGTGTGTATACCCACTCAGGCAATATCGTGAAGATACTAAAAAAAGAAGAAATTCTTTTGTTGAAGGAGTCTAAGTCAAACCCGTATGCCATCATCCCAAAGAGTGCGAGAAGGCATACAACCATTAAAATATTAGATAACGTCTCAACTCCTTCTAACAATGGCGCATCTATCGCTTGAGCCGTTTCTGATGGCTCCAAGACATTATCGGCAGGTTGGTTAGCCTCTGTCAATTCGGCACTATTGGGCAAGTTGCCTTCCTCTAACCACTCGCCACAGTGCTTGCATTTCTTAGCTGTGGCCAAAATTTCTTCCCCACAATAAGGGCAACGTTTTGTTTCTTCCATAATAATTGATGTTTTGTTCCTTTTGATTGTCGTGTTAACTCTTGCTTGATGGCGCATTATCCAAAGCACCATTTTTTCTCTCCTTATGCATCTTTCGATACACATATCCCGTAGCGCTGTCTAATTCTCTGTTTGCCATTTTCAGATTCTCCGTGCGGGACGGCTTGTTGTCAACTTCTCCAGTTCCGCTTTTGCTTCCTATGATATAGAAGTCTATAAGAACGATTACCACCTCGGCAACAATAATCAACCACCATGAGCAATCAAACCAATACATTGCTATACCTACGACGAACATCACAACAAGCGTGATGCAACATCCAGCAGTATCTTCGGGATTTTCTGTCTTTTCAGGTGCTTCAGCTTTTCCCTCTTCCCATTCTTTTAACTTCTTTTCGTATTCCTCTTTGAGTCTCACGTATTTGACGAGGATAGAGTTCCCCCACGTTAAATTGCGCAAGCATCTGTTCTCTGGAAGAACCAGGGGATGGAATTTCTTAAAAGTGTCTGGGTGTGAAAAGATAATGGTCGAAGTAAGTGTCGGGTCTATAATGTAATATATGAAGCTGCCCGATATTGTTTGGGGCGAGTTTGCCAGAGTCTTTATTAGCACGTCGTAGGCATTCTCGCCCGAATGCTCTTCCATCATCTTGACTATCCTCTCGTTCATCTGATAATAGGGAGACGGGAGACTATTGCTCTTGTACTCGCCTTTAAGCCACGCACCATATTCGTCAAGCATATAGCTGCCGTATTGATGTATGCATTCCGCCACTCTATACCAGTAGAGATGCTTGCCGATGCTGTTAGCAAGTCTCTTTAAATTATTCTCCTGGCCCAAGTCGTCCAGAGAGTGATGCTGGCTTCCAGCCTCTAAAAGCATAGTCTTGATTCGCTCTTCAAGCTGCGTGTTGTCCGACATCACGCGTTCAAGGACAGGCTTCTTGACTGAGGCGTAATCGCGCTTTGCCAGAAGAACCCTATCGTTACGTATGTCTTGAAATCTTTTGCCAGACCTTGCAGCCGAGTCAATGGCGACATCGTCCAGCGCTATCTCATTCTTCGTCTTGCTGCTTGCCCTACCCGTAGTCGCTTCCGTGGCTACATCGGCCATGTCGCTGATATGCTGACCCATTTGAGCGTACACCGTGTCGCCTGTGAGCTTTGCCACCTCCTTCATCTGGCTGATGAGAGTCTCTCCAACTCCTTTCAGCTCTTGAATCATGTTGATATAGCCAATGTCGTTTTCTTGCTTTGGCGTAGCAATCACAGGCTTGCCGACATCGGGCTTTATGGAGACTTGTTCCGCAGCCTTCGTCTCTTGTTCCACGGTCGGTGCCGGAGTGACGGTCTTCTGCGGGGTCGCCTGCGTAATCGGAGTCTTCTTCTTCTCGAATGCTACTCGTCGCTCGACGTCCTTTTTAGAAGCCACCATCTCCAAGGATTTTGATCCCTTTGCACTCGGTCGTACTTCTACAAGGGACTGCGAAACATCTACCGACAGAGAATCTTTTGCCAATGCTGGTTTCGACTTCAAAAACTGCGATGTATCTATCAGCCACTCGCCGCAATATCTGCACTTTATGGCCAAAGCCAATATCTCTTTCCCACAATGTGGGCAACGCTGGGTTCCGTCCATGGCAACTATCGTCTTCTTACATTGTTATCAGCTTCATCAGTATGTTGTTGAAGGTCTGGTTGTGTTGGTTGAGCGCATCTAACAGCATCGACTGCTTCTGAAGGTTCTCGTCGGTTAGCGATTCGTCGGTCTTGTCGAGTATCTTGTCGGTTATTTTTTCAATCCGGTCAGCAGCCCTGTCCAGTTGGCGCTCCAGCATTGGGATGGTCGATTTAAACTTCTCCAAGTTTGTCTGAGCGTTGCAGATAAACATGTCGAGTTGCGTCTCCAGTCTTGCCATCTCCAGATTTGCTTGCTTTATAGCCACAGCGGTGTCGGCCAGACTGGTCGCGGTGTTTGTTACCATCGCAAGCATATTGTTCGCGCGTTCGGCTGCCTGATCTATTCTCTGTCCGAAGTCTAATTCCCCGGAATTCTCTTCGTAGTTCCCTCCATACTCCTCTTCATAGTCCTCTTCGTTGAGGACAATCTCGTTCTCGTTCATAGTTTCGTTCGTTTTAATTATCTTGTTAATGGGTTAAAAAATGCGCCTATCACAGACTTATGCTCTAAGTCGGGCTCCTCGAATTCCACGTATCCTCCGTCGTCCAGTGCACCACCGATGATGCGGGCTGCTGCGTCGGAAATCCATTGGCGGCACTTCTGCACGAGGAAATAGAGTCCATAGCCCACCAGTCCTACGAGTATGATGCTGGCAGGGATGGATAGCCAAAGCGACACGTCGGAGCAGAGGAAGCTCCAGATGCCGTAGAAGAAGCAGGGCAATATCACAAAGAGCGTCAGCAGACCGCCAATCAGCGCCCCTATATGCCATTTCCTCAGACGATTACTGTTCTCCACGTAGTGCTTCACTCCATAGTTCCTATCCACGAATCCTTGGGCGAAGCTACTGCTTGGCAACTGCAGTCTGACGGGCTTCTCTTGGTTGCTCAGAATCGTTGCAGAGAGTTGCGAGTCCATCAGATAGAACACTCCGCTGCCCGAAATCTGGGCAGGATTCCCGGTGAGCGCGTCCATCAGCACGGCCTTCGCCGATAATCCCGTCGACTTCTCAAGAGCGTCAATCACGTTGATGTTAGCCGTGTAATAGCAAGGGCGACTCATCCCGGAGCTCTGTCGCCCGTTGAGCCAAGCACCGTATTCCTTAATAAGATACTCCACCACAAGCCGCAGGTATTCAGATAGACGATAGGCATCCAGTATCTTGTCTACGTTGTCAATCAATGCTAATCGCTTATTGTCTTCGGCAAGCTCTGCCGTGTTATACATCTTCCGTCCCTCGTTTTCCAGCAGGCGTCTCATGTTCTTGTTCTGCCGTTGAACAGTAGGGCGCACCCGTTCCAGCGTTTCGCGACCCGTCGATGCTATCTCTTGCTTCTGCATGAGCACCTTCTTGGCATACTGGTTGTGCTTGTAGGCAGCACGGGCGCTACCAAACATCTCTGTGAAGCCCCCGACAATGCTACCTCCCAGCTGCATCAGCTCTCGCGTCTCGTCGCTCACGTAGCCCTCCGTGGCCTTGTATGCAAGGTCTGTCAGCTGCCTGATGTTGTTGGCTATGGCAGCATAACCTAAGCCGATCTTCTCGTCGAGAATCATCAGCTGGTTGTTCACGTCTTCCTCTACGGCCTTCAGCTCGTCAAGAGTCTTCATCACCTCCTCTTCCAACAAGTTGCCGCCTTTACGCTGCACCGATGGCGTCGACGCGCCTGAAGATAAAATTTCGTTTGTTTCCATTTTCTTGTTTTTACGTTATTCGGTCTTGCAGGACTAAATTTAGGTGTGAACCATCTCTGCCCCATTCCCGACAGTAAGGTTCTGGTAAACCGCGATCCTGAAAAGAGGAGAGAGGAGTCCACACCCTATACGGAGAGTGAACGTGCCCAGACTCTTGCTTCAGCGGATCACTTTAAATTTACCAGATTTTAACTGTCCAGAAACAATCATCGTGCGCATGCGCACTGCGTGCTTCGATGACGAAGCGATTGCAAAGTTAGGTATTTTTCAGATAACCCCCAAACATTTTGCAAACTTTTTTGCAGACTCCTCTCATTTCTCTCTCAATTCGGGCTCGCTTTCACTAAATAATCCTTTCTGACTTTCATATCACATTTTATCCATATTTAACCCCCCAGTCACCGTTCGCCTCCTCCCACTCGCGGCCTCCTTTTCCGACTGCGAAATTAACCAAAAACCATAAACACGAAAAGCAAAAATTGGTTCAAGTTGGTTCACACACCACTTTTTCTTCGTTTTCTCGCAATTTTTGCTTAATTTTGCCGCCATGAATCAAGACAGCACCAACGAAATGCTCAAGCTGCTAAGAGCATTGGCAGAGCGAAACTTCGGGAGACAACCGCGAACCCCAGCCGACTTCAAGCTGCTCTCCATGCGAATTGCAATGGCATGTGCGGGAGAGACAGTCAGCGAATCGACACTGAAGCGACTGTGGGGATACGTCAACTATCCGCACGTGCCAAACTACGCCTCGCTAACCGCACTCGCACGATACGTGGGCTTCAAGGACTGGGACGACTTCCTCGCCCACGCCGTCTCACCAACAGCCAGCGACTCCGGATTCCTTGGAAACGAGGCCGATTTCGGACGCCAACTCCAAGTGGGCGACGAGGTGCGAGTGGAGTGGAACCCCGACCGCGTCTGCGTCCTCCGTCGCATCGGAACTAACGAGTACGCCGTCGTATCAGCGCAAAACTGCAAGCTCGCCGTAGGCGACACCTTCTTCTGCGACCTCCTCGCCGAGCGACGACCCATGCTCTGCCGCACCGTCATACGCGCCGACAAGACCCTCCCCGACTACGTGGCTGGCCGCATATCGGGTCTGACCTCCGTAGTCAAAATCACCCCCGAAGACTGACCCCACGCTGTCCCTAAAATCCCCTTAATCCCCACACTCGTAGTCAAGCTCGCCCCAGACTACTGCCCTCAACCATCACTCGCAAAACGTAATATTTTTTCGCTTCTCACACTCCTCGCCATCCCCACCCATCACAACGCCCATTTTCTCCCCTCCCACTCAAAAGCCGCTCCTCCCAACCCATTGAAAATCACCCACTACCACCCCGTCAACTTTCTACCGTGGAAATGTCGAATTCCCACCACCGTAATAAAAAACTCCCACCACCGTAATAGTCGCACGTTTCCACCGTAGTAAATCCTAACTTCCATACTCCCTATCCCACACCCCCACATTCCCACCAAATTCTGTCCTAAAAAATTTATTCCTTCTATCCCCAAGAATCTTTCCTTATCTCAAAAAGAATCTTTCCTTATCTCAAAAAAAAATCTCCTTATCTCTAAAAAAGTATGTCCTTATGTCTAAAAGAATATGTCCCTTCTGTCTAAAATCCCTTCAACAATCCCTAAGAAAATCTGTCCTTATGTCTAATAAAATATGTCCCTTCTGTCGAAAAAATATGTTCTTATGTCCAAAAGGATCTGTCCTCCTGTCTAAAAACGGTAAAGGGCCGAACTTCCCAGTCCAGCCCTAACTATACAACTTTTAAATAAAACATTCAGTGCCAACGAGTGGCACCATTATGAAAAAAATAAAACTATTGTTCACCAGTCCGAACCTCGCGGCCCAAGTGCTGGCTACTTTTCCTTTACTCCTTTCATCGAACTGAGGCTATTCCTCGCCCCACACCGTACCCGACTGGCGAGAGGCTTCGCCGCCGTCGTCGATGGGCGTGCCTGAGTCAACGTCGCCGCCAGTGCCAGCTGTGGTAACGCTGGTGCAGATGGGGCGTATGCTCTCTACGGCACGCGCCAGAGCGATGGGAGCCCGATATTCATTCTTTTTCATAATCATTTCTTTTTATATTGGCGGAGACGGCTTGGTGTCGCCTCCGCCTTTTCGGATTAGTTTTACTTGATAACCTTCTTCTTTCCATTGACGATGTAAACGCCCTTCTGAGCGCGGTTCACCTTCTGGCCGCGGAGGTTGTAGATGTCGCCATTTGCGGTCTCGTTGTCGATGATGCCGTCGATGAAGGTAGTCTTGCCGTCGATGTCGAAGGCCACACGTGCGCTCTGCGAAGGAAGGGTGCCAGTGAGCTTGATGTAGGCGCGATAGCCCTTGAACGAGTTGCCATCTGCTGACGGGTGTCCCCACTTGCCCGACGTGCCCATGATGTAGTCGTTGGTGGTGAGAGGACTGCTGTCGCCCTTGTCGTACTTGGCGAAGGTGCCCTTGAGGTTGTAGTATTCTCCAACGGTGGTTGCGCCAGCCGTGGTCGCCTCAATCGTCTTTCCGGTGAAGGTGTTGCTTGCCAGTTCGCTCGCGCTTGTCATCACGATGAACGGAACGCCTGCTGCCACGCCGTCGGTGGTCTCGGTGAAGGTCAGCGTTATCACGTCGGTCGAAGAGTCGTAGGAGTCGCCAGTGTAGGTCTTTGCCACTGCGCCTTCTCCGAATGTTGCGGTGATGTCCTCAGCCGACAGTGCGAACGGCAGGCAAACAGCATTGTAGATACCGCCAATGATGGTGCGCTCCCAATTTACGTTAACCGTCTTGCCGTCGTAATCCGTAACCACGTCGGTGGTGCTCGTCTCGTCGAGAGTGATAGTCTCGAAGTCCTTACGCTCCAGTTTCGGCACTCCGTAGAAAAGATGGGGAGCTGCGTCCGAACCTCCTGTGTAAGCGAAGCCAACCACTATGTTGCCAGTGGTTTTGCTTTTTACGGTGAATTTGATGGTCTCAAGCGTCCATTGGCTTTCAGTGTAAGAAGAGGTCTCTGCTGTGTAAGATGTTCCGTCAACGGTAATACCCGTAGCATTGGTGAATGTCTTGTCGCTCTCACCCGTACCACCTGCATTGTAAACAGGGATGGTTAGGGTATAGTTGCCCACTTCAAGGTCAATGGCCGCTGAAGTGTATGTGGAAGAGCCATCACCGCTTTCGGTGTCGCCGTTCCAAACGTTCATAATGCCAATCACGTTGGTCTCGCCATCGTATGCCGCAGGAGCTTTAAAGTCGGAGCTGCCGAGCCATACAGTTTCTCCGCTTACAGCATAGAGACCTCCAGCCATACCGTCATGGTCTTTCTGGCTTGCAGTCCATCCGTCAATGGGTTGCAGACCAGAGCGAGTAACATCGTTTACAACATTGCCGTCGTCGTCCGTCGTATATCTGTCTTTTGCGTATGTAACCACACCATCAACAATCGTATTGCCCGTAAGTTCAAGGTTAAGAGCATCGCTATGCGTAGCTTCTGTGATGGTTAGCTTGCCCGGCTCATATACTACGGCGTAGTCATCCGACTCTGCTCCCGAAAGATTGATTTTATATTCTCCGTCGTCGCTTCCTGCAATTACGGAACTTCCGTAAGTGGCTACTACGGAGAGCGTCGGGTTCGTTTTAAGCGTAACGCTATTGCCGTCAACGTCGGTTGCGGTATAGCTTAGTTTGCTTTCAAATTCCTCAAACTCGTTGACCGTAACGTCCGCAGCCTTTACGTAAACAATATCCTTGCTTTCGTATGTAACACCGTCGAAGAAGAGGTGTGGCATGTCGTTGTTGCCTTTCTTGGCGGCAGTGTAGCCAAGCGTGATAGTTGCCGTGGATTTTTCTTTCAAATTGAAAGTGAACACTTCGTTGGTCCACTCGCCAACAGCGTATTGGGTGGTGGATGCAGTCTGCGTCTCTTCTCCTATTTTCACGCTGATTAGGTTGGCAGAGATGGCCTCTTTGCCTGCTTTATTGTAAACAGGAATAGTGATGGTAACCTGTCCTGCTGGCAGTTCACAAGTGGTAGAGTAGGAGGCCGTTGCTTCCCAAACTGCAACTACTGCGAGAGCATTGCCCGTATGTGTGTCGTCTGATGATGGAACGGTATTACCGCTTCCGCCAAACCATATTTTGCTGTCATAAGCAACGAGCCCACCTGCGCGTGCGTTGCCGTTCGATGTGTTGCCCGCCTCGTTTGCTTCCCATCCTGGAACGGTCTGCAAACCTGAGCGGGTCGTCTCGTTCAATGCGGTGTCGTAGTCGTAGGAGGTTACGTTTTCAGTCAGAGCATCGCCCTCTTTAAATTCAAGGTTGTTCTCTACGTCACCATATTCTTTTGCCTTGATGGTCAACTTGCCAGCCGCAATAGATGCGATGGCATATCCTTTTGCGGCTACTGCATCAGTTGCAGTGATTGGATAGATGCCAGGCGCACTGCCAGTAGTAACATCGGTTGTGTAGCTGGTGGTCGTTCCATTTTCTGTTTTATCTTTAGTGTAAGTCGCTTTGAGGGTAGGTGTTGTTGATAGAACTTTTGATGGGGCGCAAGTGTTTCCCTCGCTATCGGTAATCTTATAAGAGTATTCTGGCATATCGCTGTCATACTCCGTCATTTCTGCGTCGTTTACTACAATGTTCAGCGATTCGTATCTTTGCAGCTTTAGGTGGCTGGCATAGAGGCAAGGAGCCGTTTTGCTGCTGACTTTATCCTTAATAACTACGTAATAGCCCAGACTGATTTTTACTTTGGACTCTTCGTCAAGTGTGAAGTTTATAGTGTGGTTCGTCCAAGTGTTGAACGTGCTTGTCCACTCCATGGCGTCGTCTGTGTATTTCGTGTCACCTACGCTGACGTAGCAATACGAAGTATAGTAAGAAGTGGTAGTAGCAGTGTTGGTATTCGTATTTTCCAAGTCATAAGACAAAGTGTATGTTCCAGCTGCAAGTTCAACTTCTTGGTAGTACGATGAAAAATTCGTGTCCCAACGAGCCTCGAAACCAAAACAGTATTCAGAACTTAGGTGCGTATCGTCGGTAGTAGATTTTCCGCCGTTAGAGTTTACTTGGAATGTACCTATCTGGCCGTTGCCGATGTCTTTGTAATCTTTGGAAACATAGGCCGTCCATCCGTCCGTTGACGAGAAATCAGCATTCGTGATTTTACTCGTAACGTCGGTCTGCGCCCAACCGGTGGCGAGGCCGAGGGCTAGGGCGAGGGCTGTTAAAAGAGTGTTGAGTTTTCTCATTTGATTATTTGTTTTTTGTTTGTTATTGTCTGTTGTTAGGGAGTTGCTTGCAGCGCGTTGGTGAGGCTGCCGACAACATCTTTTCTTTAAATAATGGAGAGCCGAGCCTTCGTTCAGACTCGGCACTCCTTGTTTTCATCGTCGGGTTGTTCTTATTCTTCTTCGTCCCATTCCCATTCTGAGCTGAACTCGCGGGCGGCTTCTTTTGTGTCTCCGATGTCCTCGCCAAAATCGCCACCTGTGTTATTAGTTGTAGGACTGGTGCAGATGACGCTTTCGCACTCGTAGAACTCTATCTTTGTTGTGGGTGTCTTATATTCTATCTTTTTCATTGTTTCTTGTGTTTTATTTTAGTGCAGGAGGTCGGCTCAGTGTCGGCCTCCTGCGTGTGTTTATTGAGATTTACTTGATGACGCGCTTCTTGCCGTTCTGGATGTAAACGCCCTTCTGAGCATGGCTTACCTTCTGGC
>Ga0181612_134818_pt1 | contig 18329 bp, 5 predicted proteins | sample HoacroProtozoa21_FD_119630 | JGI IMG/M metagenome (GOLD analysis project Ga0181612, IMG submission 119630) | Hoatzin crop microbial communities from Cojedes, Venezuel. Combined Assembly of Gp0051906, Gp0051904, Gp0051908
GGGGGGCGGGGGGCGGCGGCGGCGGGCGGGGGCGCTGGGCTCCCGTACGCGCCATTCCCGCTGCCTGAGGTAAGGGGCACGGCCGCGCAGGCACCGGCGTTCCGTCTCTCGCCCGCCTGAAGGAACGGATAGCGTGACAGGCCGCGGCCCCAGCTCCCGGGGGCTGTGGAAGGCACCCTGCACGCCTGCCGAAGCCTGGGCCCCTGTAATCCCTCGTAACAGCTGAAGGACAGCAACAGACCCTCTTCCACACGGCTGCCTGGCTCGCTACTAATTCACAAGGGGAAGAAAAGCCCAAGGTCTCAGGGCTTACTTTAATTGTTTAGAGCAGGTAGGAAACAGCGAGGTGTCAGAGGCTGCCTCAAGCTTGGTGCGGTTCCTAGGCAGCAAAATTCAGCTTCCCATTCTCACTGGGGACACAATTCTCTGCTGTAGTGGTTTATCATCCAGTCTTAACAGCCAGTAATCAGTGTTACCTGCGCTTCAGGTAACACCACAATGGTACAATCCACACGTGATCCCTCAGAAAGAAACAACACCCCAAGCTACATGGAATGTGTAAGAACTAAGCTCAGTGTCATTACCTTAATGTTTACTTTTCTCAATTGCATTAAGCTGAAGAAACACATCTCTTTCCTATTTGGTATGCACTTTGCACGGTTGACTGAGTTTGGTCCATAAATGCTTATTAGCGTATTTGTTACGTAAAGTACATGTTTATATTTACACACACAAGCTCACATGTTAAAATAAGTGCAGTTTATATACAACACACATGATGTGTTATTTCATATGGTAAACTAAAACCCAAACATAATTACATACACATGTCCTGGCTGTGTCCCCTGTGATTCCAGCAGAACATGGTGCCCATTTCATGGCCAGTGTGCCGTTCAGGTTTCACTGAAACTTAAACAGAACTCATTCACCTTTATGCTGCTTTACGTAATCATTATAGGAAAAAATATATGGAGTAGTAACTTTAGAAAATGTTGTAGTTCTTCAAAGAAAAGAGCACAATTAGTAGATTACATCTTACTATTCATCCACTATAGTTTCAGAAGACTGATATTATCAGATCCTGTATTTCTCTTTGGCTTTCTCTTTCAGAATGCAGATGTGCTAAAAAAATATAAAAGTACAACTTTAGTCAATCTTTACCTTCAAACAAAATACAAGAATGGTTTTCAGTTATATTTCTAGCATGATAAGGAAAACAGACCAGAACAATAATCTTTGTGAGTTTGGTTGCAGGTTTACTACTTGAAGTAAAATTGAGATGTTAATATTTGCTTCCAAGCTCATCTGTAATTTATAGATTTGTATATTTTGAAGAGCTCAGGTTTGTCTAATTATTGTGTCCTTTTTCATATTGTCTTGCAGTAGCATAGATCCAGTATGTGTCTTTAACAGAACTGGGTTGTCTTATTAAAAAGACCTTCAAGTGAAAAACTTTTCCACTTAACCAGATTTAAGAAAGTACTTTTGAAAACTAAGGAAGGAAGAAAAGATCAGGTCTGTCTATCAGTTATGCCCTTTCCAAGTCTACTACTCAGTGCAGCATAAGGAGACTGTAACGGAACAAAGGAAAATGATGTTGATGGACCATGTTACGGAGTGTAGGAAAAACCTTCACATGCAGTCCACACAGAGCCATCTGAAAGACTTGACTAGAAAAGAGCAACATAGGATTTCACCAAGACAGACAAATGCCAAATTACAAGTTACTTTCTTTTCAGATGGGGCCAGCAGATTGTATCCTGTCAGCCGTCCTGGAGGATTCAGGGCAGCATGGCTGGGCCATGAGATTTATGGAGCAGATTCATGAAAAGGTAAGGCATAAACAAGTTTTTATGCATTTACATTGAATTATCAGTTTGGCACACTAATAATGTGTTTGCCCTTTCAATGGAAGTTTCTAGTCAGATTTGAAGTTTTGTTAATTGTTGAGAAGCTCGTAGTATACAATAATGTTCTTGCTGGTTACCTGTGGTAAATGTCATATATGTAACAGTTGAGGCACACATGTATGTACTTACATTTAGATCTCTGAAGTATTCGTTATAATCAAGAGCGTATCCAACCACAAATTTATCTGGAATTTCAAAGCCTATATCTGTAATAAAACACAATTCTTTTTATACTTGGGTTGTGTAAATAGCTTTTAAGTACACAGTATTCAACACATGCTTCAGCTATTTAAGAGTAATATCTAACAAATACAGCATCTTGCTTTCAAGGTACTTAGCACGCTTCTTTAAAAATCAGAGCCGTAAATTGATGACAAAGGTTAGAATCTATACCATCTCCATCAGTTAGTAATACAATTAAAATGTTAAAAGAATGCATTTTAAGAACGAAATAATTATTTAAAACCTATTTATGAGGTAGTCCTGGGAGAAGGAGACGGGGAGTGAGATTTTACTTATGTCAAAGTAGATGCAGTGCAACTCAGTACGGATTTTCAGTTTGAGAGCAAGGCAAGTTTAATGCAGAGTCAAAACAAATGCCTTTTAGGGTCAAAGCCAAACAACACAAAGTTAAGGTTTGATTCTGTTTCTGATATGTAGTAACAAGTAACCAAACCGCACTCAGAGTAACCGGGAGAAAAAAAGACGATCGTTGTGAGGTTTCAGCACGGGATGGCTGGTTGTCAGTTTAAAAATTTTTATGTATTTTCTCCCCATTTCTCTTGGTCTTCCTGAAACTTATATGCCAGTTTTCAGACTTTCTGCATGTAGTGAAATTATGAAATTGTATTTTGGACAACCAGAAGAACGCAATACTTACAGTCTGGTCTGTAACCTGGACTTTGGCATGTTCTTTTAACGAGCAGGCTGTAAGGCAGAGCAGAGAAGGTTATGTTTTTTAAAATGTGTCTTGCTCTAAGCTGTATACTTCACTTCTCCCACTGCTCTGCATAAGCTTCTACAATCATGCAGTTAAATTAAAACAATGAGATTATTGTAATAGAAAGAAGTAGTGTTCAGCCGGAAAGGCTCTGATCTAGGTTCATTCTGGATGTCCAGATGACTCTTGTTTTACATTTAGTTCTTTTCGATTCTGGATCCCAAATCATTATCTTTTCATGTAGCAATGTATCAGAAAACTAGAAGAGCACAGATGGATAAGCAAGTTCAAGTGGCACGTGAAGACTTTAGGGGGGAGGGAGGGAGAAGAGCACAAGCTGTGTAGTATCACTATGATTTTTTCCATGAAATCATATCCATTCTTGCTTTTCCTATGCACTTCTGAAGAAACTGAGAACCTCCTGAACAGTCACTAGGAGGAGCATAACTGGTACATAAAACAAGAACTGTTTTTTCAAAGCATTGTGATTACTTCACAGAGACAGGGATATTCCCAAAAAATTCCCTTTAGAGATCATCTAAAAGCAGATGTAGAATGCCACTTGAAGGCATCTTGCAAGTGCTGACAAACTATTGGATTCTGAAAACCTGTATGACTCACAATATTAAGAAAAATTCTGAGTGGTGTTGTTCTAGTATTAAGGCAATGGAGAACGTGTTGGGAAACCTATGAAAAAAGCTGAATTTCCTTCAAACACAAGGAGGTAAGAAACAGGGAATCCATCAGACTTTACGGACTACGCAAAAAGAGCCAGGAAACCCTTTTTATTCATTTTAATAATAAAGGTGATAGTGCATACGTAAATTTCCCAATTTAATAAATACTTAGTTTTTTACCAGCTGGATAAGGATTGCTTCCTGCCTCTACTTCCTCTTTCCTTGAACTTGAAACCAAACAAACACAAACACCCACCAGCATACACTGACTATTCACCTAAACGATTTTGCTATATCTTCTCATTACATGACATTAGTAAGTGGCCATATTGTTATACCTTACAACTTTTACCATCTTTGGTTTGTTGTCTTTTAGTTTTGAAAGTAGCGCTTTCATTGTTCTACCAGTCTCAATAATGTCCTGGAACAGAAAAGAAAAAAAAAGTTATCCTCTCAGTCTGAAAGAGAAACCAGACTGTCAGTGGATTAATTTAAGGCATAAAAGCAGTTAGCAACCCTGGCAGCACAGTAACATTATTAATTGTTTTATATGCAATAGGTATTAACTTGCAAAACGGGGAGAAAGAAGTCCATGTCATTCCCTCCCCCCACATGGCAATCTTTACTTACCTCTACTACTAACACATTCTGGAAAAGATCATGTAGGGAGAGAAAGAAAAGAAAATATTTACATGGCAATATTCAGTGAATTATACATTGCACTACAAACTTCAGTAACAACTAAGTTGCAATTGATTTTCAAAGGAGATTATTGCTTAACTACCTACATTATTTTAGTGCTTTCTGAAGAGTCTTTCTGTAAGTATTTACGGAAGCATAAAATATTGTGATAAAGCCACCTGTGTCAGGTTTTATATATTATTTTATGTACAGCAATAGCATTCTAGAGCCATACTGCGTGAGTCAGTTTAAGATAGTTCATTTCTGGGGGGCTGTGGGATAAGGTGTGGAGTAGGATCTTTAGAAGCATGCAGTACTGATGGTGTTAAGTTTCCACTGAGATCAGTGGGAGTTACTCACTGTTGGAAAGCATGGCATTTTAAACCAGTGGTAAGTGGCTGTAAATGTGTAGTGTCAAAATCTTAATAAAGATGGACTTCCTGGAAGATACACAAGAACTGTTTTTTTCCCTTAAAAACTGAAGATGCCAACTCATACCTTCCCATTTAGTGTAGACAGTTCCTCGCCAACAATACAAATTTTTTCTGTAGGTGAATCATTCTAGAAGGAGAAAGAAGAGAGGGAAGTGACACAAAACATGCTCAAAAGTGTTGTCTTGTATGTGTATGAATGGTGTGCTTGCTTTTCGCCTGTGAAATGACACTTGCAACTTTACACAGCGCTCCTTTGGTAAAACAGCTGTTAAGTAGCTGAGAGCACGAGGAGAGAGTGAAGTATCAGTGCAGACAGATGTTTTCGTGGAGGAAGACTACATCCATATTCATGAAATAGACACCATTGCTTTCAGCTATTTTTGTTACCACAGATTTGTTTTAGAATTCCATTAAAAATTTATAGGATATCGTAAACTGTTGTATTTAGCACGGGGTAGATTTTGATCGGTGCACAGAGCCTTCAAAGAGGGGAGAAGATAAAATGGAAAAAAATAGCAGAAATCATTGCTTTACAGTAGTTGGCTCAGGCCAGCTGTGATTGGTTCAGGCAAAAGATACCTGTTCCCCGAAACACAGATTATGAAAACAAGTCTCTCCGTTATTATCTGTAGGAATAAAAAATAATGTAGAGAGAGACAATGAGCAAGTCTCTGATGCTAAGCTCCTCTCCATAATCCCTCCCACCAAAGGCTACCATGGTAAAGACAGAGCAAAACCAGTATGGAAGCTTTTGGGCTGGAGAGCAGGATGTTGGAAACCTGACCCTGGCTTTGTCATGTGAAGTGTTCTGCCATATGTTCATTCCAGTGAATATACAATAGCCATCTGATCATGGGGACAGATTGGAAGATCAGTTGCATTTCAGTATGTAATAAACTGGGTTGCTTTGAACACAATATATGCATAAACTCAATTTTTGTGGAGTTTTCATGTAAACTACCAGTATTCAGAATGCCGATCTATGGGGGGAGTCAATTTTCCAAAGAAAAGAAAATTACTTACACAGTAGCTCTTTACTCTAACAAAATCCACAGTAATAGGCACAGATTTATCACCATTTTGATTTAGTGCTTTTATATGGTCCAGCAAATCAGCAAAGAATTTATAGCCTCCTTTAAGGACACAGAGTGCAACAATGTGATGGCTTCCCATATCTTGCATGATATCTCTAGCCAAACGTTCTGTCCTGGAAGGAAAAAAACAAATCCTGTGAAGTGCTTTGTGTGTCATATTTATTTGTCCTTATATTAAGCAATGTCCAAGTTAAAATTCTGGTCTTGCTGTTAGGTTTTATAACCAGCAAATTGTGACCACATCAAGACATAGGGAAGTTGGCTGCATATTTGCAGTTCACAAGATGATGCCTACTCCACTTGACATACTATTGATTTAATCCATATATCTCAACAATGCCGGGTGGGAAAGCTTCAAGATATTTGAGATAACATGGAAACTTAACTGGGGTTGTTTAGGAATCCTCTCCATAAAACTCCTCTTGTATTAAACTCCAGAACACAAGTGTTACACCTGCAGGGTTTCCATGTTTCTCACGGGCTGTGCAGAGTAGGGCCTCAGTCTTTTTATTTGGAGGGAAATGGATCATTTGCATCACTATCACTACTCGTTGTTGTTTACCCTCATACCTGTCGAGGATGAGTCCATGAGGAATGAAGACTCTTTCTAAATCTTCTTCATAATGCTTAGGAATGCAAAATAGGTTTTTGTTATAGCCACTTTCTTCATCTCTTATCTGCAAGTGAAAGGGAAATAGCTCTAAGAGTAAAGACAGAGCCATACAGGAAAAAGCCTTCCTGTCTCTGATGATGTGGAGAAAGACTCCTTCCCCCCCAATAAAGTGTCAAAATAAAAATATACCTGAGAGTTTTTGAACTTTCTGATAGAACAATTCACTGTCTGATAATTCAGGACCTAGTGTGCTTGTCCGAGATGTGAATGAATAGGTAAGTACTTTGCCCAGTCATTACAAGAGAAATTCTTAACCATCATCAACTCATTAAAAAATCCTGAAACCACAGCAAACCCCCTCTCTTGTATTCTCCATTTCCTGTTCTGCAGACCACAGTAGCTTGCTTGTGTTGTGGGCAAGCGAAAATTAAAATTTAAGCAATTAGATTGGGATTACATCTTGATCTCCAGTCAGCAGGTGACTTTAGGATGCTGCACTTCCTGGACCATCATTTTTCACTGGGTAAAAGAGAAAACTCTGCCTCCTAAGGGTGGATTCACAACTGAACTTTTGACAGAGGTAAGCACGTACCAACCATCAGCTGTCTCAGAGGACAGGGGAGATGACTCCCAAAGGAGAAGCTTTGAGATGGTGGTGGGAAGAGGAGAAGCTGCAGAGAGTGCCCATAGGAGGGAACTGGCGACCTGCTGAGCTGCAGTCTAACTCATTGTGCTGTTTGCCCTGGTAGCAGATTGCTCCTCAGCATGGTTGGGGAGAGCCCATACCTGCTTCCCGTGGATCAAGGCCTTAACCTGTTTGCCATCAGGGTTGAGAATTACAGTTCTTACTTCAATGTGCTGGCTCCAGGCTGTTGCACCCAGAGGTGTCTGGATGCCTAGAAGCTACATATTCTCCATTTGGGCTTCTCTTCTGACTAGTCTTTTGGCCCCAAACAGATCTGTGTCTTGGGATTCTACTACCCTTCAAGACCATAATGGATGCTTTGGTCTTTATTCATTTGTGAAGTGGAGGTACAAAAGCAGGCAAGAAAAAAGTATAATGAGGTAGAGACAACTGTGAATAAGAGGGCTAATTTGTAAGTATTAGAAATAAGTCAAGAAAAAGCCTCACCTTAGTGAGATTTTGTCACGTGCAATATTGCCCTGTTGTTGTTAAAAAATACAGAACAAATTGAAAGAAAAATTCAAAGCTGGCTCAAAGCTTCAATAGTGCAAAATAGGTGAACTACACACCAGCTACATTCAATAAAACTCCATACAATACAATTCAAAATGTAAGAGTGCTGCATTGTGCAGATTTCTTTGGTGGAGCATTTGTTCCTGATAGTGTATAGCCTGTTTATTGAGCAGTGAAGTACGAAGTGGACAACTACTTCAGTAGAAGGCAAAGTTTTAAAAGAGTGGTTTTACTCAGTATTTTTGCTGAGACTGTAAATCTTTTCCCCTCAGATTTGGCACATGTAATACCCCTGTACCAACTGCGAAACATCCTTTGATTTTACTGAACAGGCCTCAAAACCATCGATGTGGTAGCTTGCTAATGGACAGCACAGAACTATGAACTAGGCAATAATAGCATAAAGTATTGCTAACAAACAACACCTGCAAACTCTTTAGACAGACAAATTGTTTTTAATTCCTCTTTTTTGGCATAGAAGTGATGAGTGCTTAGGAAGAAAGGACAAATGGACTGTAGGGAACAGGAGTAGGTTGTTACTTGCAAAACTCACAGCAGGCAGAAAAATGAGATAATCAGTTACTGCTGTTTATTTTGCATTGGCTGCAAATAGCCCACAAATAGCCCGCAAAATTTTATCTTTAAATCTTCATTTAAAGATAAAACTAGAGAGACAGGTGTTAACAAGAATTTCAAAGAACAGATTATCATAGTATAAGACAATGCATATGGGATCTCATCCTGGCTGAACTAGCTGTCTTCTACAAGCACTCAAAATTGATAGGCCTTGGTGTTCCACGTTAGACTTACAGAATAGGCTCATGGTTGACACTCTTTAGAGTGTCAGCAGTACTATTTTGCCTGGTTTAGTTACTAATTTCTTCGTGGCCGAAGTCAGTGAAGTGAAAGCTTAGGTGAAGGATTGTTTTCACATTAAATTTGTTTGTGCTTTATTAATCTTGGAAGAGATACTGGCAGTTACGCTAGTATCAGCTGTAAATGAGGCTAGACAGTAGCATCTATGAGCAGACTTTCATGCAGTGCAGAAATGCTTATTGTTGGTTGAGTGTTATATTAACCCGGCTGGCCAGTTTGAAATGGGCTAGTTTCTGCCTGTGTGAGGTTGCTAGTGGTGACAGACAGAATACACATACAGGATATGGTATTCTGTCAACAAGAAGCAGTGATGGTAGGACATAATTAGAAGCATTGGTCAAACTCAAAAGACAATGTTTATTTGAGACTACTGGAAAATATAAATATAATCTGGAATACAGAAAAAGCATCTTAAAGGATAGTCACTGACATGATAAACGATTTAAAAAGTGCTGTAGAGTGGGTTGTTTGGTTTGTTGTTTGTGTTTGTCTTGTCTTTTTTTTCAGGATTACCATATTTGTTGCATTCTGCATAACTGCAACTTACTTGCAATGACTATACTACTTGTGACTTGAACAGTTTTTCTTTTGCCCAATCATGACACTGATTGCTGTATTTAATGGACTTCAGCCTTACAATTTGCTTTTGCGATTATAATTTGGGCTTTCACCTGCACAGTAAGTTCAGCCTTGTTGCCAATGAATTTATCTTCCTGCTGCATTTGATGAGAGGCGTCACTGGTTCAGCTCAAGTGAGAGACGAGCTTTGTCCGTGCTAATGTAACTATTCAATAAAGCTAAGCTTGAAGCATACAGGTGTGCATAGCGATTACTGCTTATATCTACGCCAACAGTGCAGTTTAGTACCTTTTATTTGGTTAACAACGACGCTCACTGAGACTATTTTGTGCAGTGTCTGCCACCTTAATATCTTGTTTGTTGCTATGTGTGAAGCATTTTTTAAGATCTGCTGAAAGGTTCATGAACAGAACCTTAAGGACTGCATCAGTTTGAGCACCACATCACCATAGCAACATGCTGCATATACCTTACAGGCTCATAAAAGCATTTGTGTTGTGGCAGATGCTCCATAATACAGCAGCATCCCATTACAATAAAGCAATCTACTAAACTATCACACAAAGTCATTACATTTTAAAATCACAAGCTTATAACGTGAAGACTTAGTTATTTAAATTTAAATTCAGTCTCATTTGTTGTTCATTTACTGATGTACGTTTCTGAGTTTCAGGGAGAAAAAACAACAAAATGAACTACAGCAATTATGTACAATAAAGAGATTCATAAATAAGTATTGTTTCATCAACACAGAATGAAAGCCTATGAATATAGGTCTATTAAAGTCAAATAAATAATGTCATAAGTTTGTAAAAAAAAAAAATTGAGTCTATTAAGATACCTCTGTTCTGAAAGCCAGTTTATCTCCTGAGCAAATATAAGAAACAAGGCCTTTCATTAGCCGGTATTTCTAATGTTCTATTATTTTTGCTGAAACTAACCTCTCCCCCACACCCAAAGCTCCCTTCAATCAAATCACCAAATATAAGTGCATTACACTTTCTTACCTGAAGTCCATGAGCCATAATCTTACTTTGAACTACGCTATCAGAGAATGAGTTCGTATTACTACTGCAGTTTGTCTTGCTCTATTTTCATCTCGCAGTCAGATCATGACCTGCTTCTAAAAGGTCAAAATTGCCATCCTTCCTGCAGGAAGCATTACTTCCTCCTACTAATGCACTGACATCACAATCCCAGGTTCTTACCTAATCAGATTAACCAGAAATAAAATAGGCATTAGCTCTGCTGCAACCAATCAGAGTAAAGATATGGGGAATGAGGGAGATGCAAAAAGGAAGCACATAATTCAAATTAGTGGGAAGGACTAGGCAGGGTAGTGGCTTTTTATTGAAAACACAAATCAGGTATTTGATTGTAGCAGATTGTAGCAGATGATACTTCAGTGGCAGGCGTGTAGAAGGTAATTTTCGATATCAGTTTCTTACACAATATTTGTGCATCCATTGTTGTGATAAAGTCCACATCTTTTTAAAGTTCTTGTGCTAACTTGCTCTCAAAAATCAGTATCTGAATAAACAAAGCCGTATTTTTAAAGGTGACTTGAAGCAGAGGTCTACAGCTGTTGAGACACAGTGAGCCCTGTCTGACATTGTTCCAGATCATCCTTTCATAAAATGAGGTGATAGTTCCAGTAACATACTCCACATCATTTAAAATCAAATCGTGCTGACATTCACTGTAATCTGATTATCTGAGTGTACCAAACTGCACTATTATCTGAGATTAACATGAAAGTCTTAGATTTCTAAAAATTAATCCTACTGACAAAATGAGCTAACGTCAGCTTGCCTACAACATGTTACAGAATGTTCTTACCAGGTTGGGGACATTTTATTAATTCAACAAGTTTAGTGTTTTCTTGGGGAGAGGGCACATTAATGAAAGAAGATTTTTCTTGTTTCTTTGTAATCTTACAGATGCTCTTCAGATTGTGGCTGATGACACTTGAGATAGTGCAGAAATGCTCTTCCAAGTGGATTAATGGATTTATCCATAACTGTCAGTGATACATTAAATAGTTGTACTATTTGTGAACTATTAATACCTTGAGGCTACTTGGGCCCTGTTTCGTGCAGTTAGCAATACCTTCCTTCTATGAATTCCTTATCGCATTCCCTACCTTACATATGTGAGCTCCCTGTCTTGTGAAAAGCGTTGCTTTTCTAATTCCTAGTGTAAGGCACACCTTTCTAGCAGGTGGTAACTTGTGGTCAAAAACCTGGAGAATTTCCTCAACAAAATGCTCCTTTGAAAGGAAACATTAACAAAAACCATACATGTAAACAGTGGTGGCTGTTGTTTGCACAGAGATACTCTCCCTTGCTTAGTCTCGGGTGCCAAGATGAAGGTGAACAGCAGCACTGCTGAAGAACTCATGCAAGCGTACAATGCCTTTATTAGTGCTTGTGGAGAAAAGTGAGAGAAAGAAAAGGGAGGGACTCCCAGCCTACTTTGTGTGTTTCCCCTCTCCTGAGCTTTTCAGCCCAGTGTAATGTAGCTGCCCTGAAAGGATGTTGGTGCTCTGAAGAGCTTTGAGAGGATGAGGCCGTGACAGAATACCAAGTGCTGCAATACTGTTAGTACCAATTGCCCATGGATCAGAGCTGCAGCTTTATATGACTGGTTCTAGGATTTAAATAATTTATTTTTTTCTAATTATTTACAGGAAAAAAAGACGTGTATAGCTTTTACATTGGTTTGTTGATTCTCATGTAGTTTTCCATATTGAAACAGAATTTAGTGTAGTTTTGCTAATATCAACAGTATGGGTAAGACTACTTTAAACCTCTGTCTAATGAAGGGGCTAATTATTGGCACTATCTCAGTTTACAATTTCCAGCAGCCTAACTGAGAACAATTACTCAAATTACAGTGAAGAAATAAATATTGTGTGCATATCTGATGTGATTTGTAGCACCTACCTTAGCTCTGCACTTTTTTAAAATGCTCTGTTCTTCTCTACATTATGTAATTTTTTGCATGTTTAATCTCTGTATAGGGAAACCTTGACTGCAGATCACACGTACTAGGCAGCCTTCTCTCTGAACAGGCCACCTTGAAATATTCTCAAGTGTAATATGTATGCTTTGATTCTGTCTATTAGAAGACCACCTCTGTTATGTAAATTACTTTTATAAATCCCTGAAGTCATTACCTGAGTAATGTGGACATTATTCACATTTTTGTAAATTACACACTGGACCTTACAAATCTCTGTCTCTCCTTTAGGCACCATACTGTTTGATCTGATTTGAACTGGGCCCAATTCTAAAGTCCTGTTTAATTCTATTTTAGAAAAAGATTGCAGAAAATCCCCCCCGCTGACTTTATTTCTGAATTTTTACTGGATTTTGAGTATTGTCTGAGCTACAAGTGAGCAATGACTTTTTGACTAGAGTCCGTGTTTAGAAAGAGCAGAAGAATTTCATTCATAAGGGGTGCATGCATATATATGCAGGTATTATATTATTGTTAAATTCTCTTAATAAGTACTGATTTCTCTTTAGAGAAACTGACAATTAAAGAGACTGTCGTGATATTGCTTGATGATGGGGACCTCTGTTCAGCTGCAATGCGATTCCTCTGATTGAATGGGGAAAATAGGTACATTCTACAAAAATCCCCATAGGTGGAAAATGGCAGACAGGCTACCATGTGGCCTCCAAAATTTTATGAAAGGAGTCATGAGAAATAGTCAGGTCAACAGCCCATGAAGGGGAAAAAGTAGATTTTTGTATGCTGGGAGACTTGGAGTAGAAACATTTACTGTTGGGAAAAACATACACATTCATTAAACTTTAAGCTGGTTCAAGAAGCCTCTGCTTACTCTATCTGAAACTCAGAAGACTACTTTCAAGGTCATATTTGTTTGAATGAATTTAGGATTCTTGATAAATTCCATAGAACCGTAGTAGTAACCACATACCACTATCACCTGGCAAGTACTTGAAAATCCAATAAATGTGTTAGCGGTCTCAATTACTAGTGGGCTGAGATTTGCATTGTGAAAGTTACTGCTACGATGAATGTTTTTATTGTCACTTTCTGAAGAAAGAAAAATTCACAGGTGAAAGGTTCATGCTAAGACAGCCCTTTGTTGTTGCTGAAGAATGAAAATAGAATGTAGCCAGTTGGCATCCTTTCATGATTTTTCAGTTCGAAATAATGTGATCATGCTCCCATAGGAAAGAATAAAAAAATTTAAGCGTATATGTATCTGTTCCACATAGGAGCTCCAAGTGCCTCTTTTTAAAGTTAAATGTTTTGAGGAAGCCAGTGCACCGAGCAAGTCAGGTATCAATCTGTTACCCTCCTCTAAATAACAGGATACTGAAAGAGCCGGGAAGTGTAGCCCAGATGAACAGACTGGAGATTAGTTAGATCAGCACTGACAGTTTGGTAAAACAGTGGCAAGTCAGTAGAGACCAACACTGCTCTTGTCCTTGTATCTGTTCCCTGAATTACTGAATCAATAATTAGCTTTTTCAGGACATAATTTTGTTGTTTACGTACCTAAGTTTGCTGAACAGTTTTACATTGTATTACAGTTTGAAGTAACTGGTCTTGAGACTGCTACAATAATTTAAAATGTCCTCAAGGAACATTGTATCGGCACTAAGAAAGTCCTGTTAGGCGTTTCCTTTTGGCTGTTTTAAATCAGAAAGCAAATACATGGTATTGGATATATTGTACAACTGTTTCGTTACTGAAACCTTACAAATAAAACATGAGAGGAAAGTGTCCGCTAGAGGGAAGCCTCTACCATGGAAGACAGTACTTGCCAAAGGGGGAGAAAACCTTGCATTTTCTGAAGCAAACCTTCTAGACTAAGAAACTCTGTTTTCAATTAATAAGTATACAGATATCTCACCGAAATACAAATGGAATCAGGTAATTTAAAACGGGCATCTTAAGTATTTAGACCAGTCCTGAAGTTGTATAATAGTGGATTACAGGAAAACTGCTCTGATTTGCACCACTGAAGACCTGACCCATGGGCTCCATGTTCCAAGTGGCTGATAAAGCCTTATATTAAAACTGAGCCTTTGTATTCAGTGACTGATGTGTTATTAATACTCTTTGAAATGGCTTGACTAGAGTAATTTGGAGCCAATCCTAAATCTGTTTTTTGTTTGGCACTTTTAAGTCTTAGGTAAGACCAGCTGCTTAATTGGTTTGCTAAAAACCTGTTTGAAAAAACCACACTGCACATCCCATGGTAAATAGTGCATGTTTACAATTAGAAATTAGAATCAATCTCACAATTTTAAGTCTTTATCACATCTGCTTCTGTGGATTATGTAGCTCTTTTACATAGAAAATTTCGTGAGTATGAACCTTCATATCTTCCTTGGCTGTTTTCTCCCTGGTCTGAATAAGAGATTTTTGGTTTTTTACTGAAACAGAAGAGTGATCTGTCTTGACTAATATTAGATGCTTATAAATGTTTTGCTTGAAAAGGTCTTCTGCTTTTACAGCTCCTCTAATACCTCCAACATCTAGCAAACACAGACTGCTTGATGGCAGAACTTGAAGAAAACACCCCTGTAAAAGGGGACTCAGATTTAAATTTGACTAATTCTTGAATATATGGTGACACCAATTCTTAAATAGATGAATGACAACTGCAGACTCAGACATTCTGATTGCTGACCTGGAGGAAATGTACAATATACATTAACAAAGTCTTTCTGGCTGTAGCATAAATGGTGGAGTGACTGTGTGAAGAAAACCTTTATATACTTTTTGCTACATTTGTTTTGTCACTAGGAGAAATGTTTCAGTCTCCTGGTCTGTATTGGAAAGTCATTTTGAGAGAGGATCTGGTTAGAACTGGTGCAATACAGCAGAAAGACAGGGAATCGGGACTTCTGGATTTTATTCACAGCTCTGACAGACAGTTTATTTGCTGTACGACCGTGGCCAATTTATTTTCCTGACTGCTCCTGTTGTACCTCTGACCTTTCTATGTGCCTGCTTTTTCCCGCTTGCCTCCTGTGATCAGCTGACCTTAGTTTTCTGAGGCTTCTCTGCTGTGGGCAACACAGGTCATTGTTATTTTTGGGAAGGTGCCATTTAAGAAGCACCGTTGCTGTCATTAACTAGTGGTCAAATTAATGATTTGAAAGAAGATCGTGGTCTATTTGCCTGAATTTTAAAATACATTTGTTATAGTTTAATATGTCAGTGAGCAAACATGAGTCGCTCCGTAACTGCCACAGTGTCCAGTGTGTCTGATCAAGTTCCCTCCCACCCCGCAACAGCTGGAGGAATTGTTTTACCTAGGGAGCAATGGGTGGTCCAGGAAGCGCTCTGCTCTGCTCTTGGGGAGCTGGACTCATCTTCACTGCAGAGATATTTAATAAAAATATTTGTTGAACAATGGCTTTATCTGGGTGTGTGATCACAGCTGTTTTATTTTAGCAATGTAACAGCAATAACGATTAAATCCATATTTCTTCTTGGATATTTATTTTCCTGAATTCATTCTTAGTGCAGTGAAAGTATTTGGTGTGAATTGCTGAGTTAAAATAGAACTGTATGTCGTGGATTTCAGATTACTTGTGTTACCTATGTGTGATTTTTCTATTACTTGAGACCTTAAAACACAGTAGAAAAATACATACCACAGAGAGGCCACACTGAAAAATATTGTTCCCTCTATTTTTTTCTAATCACTGTTTTTAATTGTTAACAATGTTCTGTTCTGCAAAGCCATGTTTGACTATTAGAAAAGCAATCTTCCCATAACAGCATGTAAGAAAAATGTGGACTATGCATTTTGCTAAAATAAAAAAAATATGGTCTTTTAAAATACCATGCAATTACTGCATTCAAATAAAGATAGCTCATCTCTAAATCTCAATTTTATAAAACCAACTATTTCAGTGTTGCCAATGCCTTTTGTTGAGATGTTGAATAATGAAGATGACACTTTGTATGAGCTTGCTTAGAAAGCTCATACTGTTGCTGCTTATGTTTACTTACAGGCGATTCCAGTGGTTGGTAGCTTGCAGTGAAAACAACCGCTAGTGTGTGTTAGCTATGCAGGCTTGCCCACAATCTAAGAAGGAAATTTAGTGCTGGTCAGTACAGTTTCGTAAGACAATGGAGGGAACAAAGAGAAAGCTTCTGTTACTGATTCTGAAGTTTTCAGTTCCTTCCTCAGATCTCCATCATAGTACTCCAGTTACTGCCTGTTGGATCTGATGGCATAGATGACTCTTTGGAATCTGTTTACACAGTTGAGTATCTGAATTCCATAGGAGGCCTGCACCATTGTAAAGTCAGTAAATCCTAGTAAAGATGTTCATAGAGTCGTAGAACAGCCCAGGTTGGAACAGACTTTGAAAGATCATCTGGTCCAACCTTTTGTGGGAGAAGGAGCCTAGATGAGATTATCTAGCATCTGGCCAATTGTATCTTGAAAGCGTTCAGTGGTGGGAACTGTACCCTGTCCCTGGGGAGGTTGTCCCAGTAATGATTGTTCTCAATGTAAAAAATCTCTTTCTTATATCAAGATGAAATCTCTCCCAGTGAAACTTGTATCCATTGCCCCTTGTCTTCTCCATGTGGCACCTTATAAGGAGAGAGCCTCCTTCCTCTTTGTAGCTGCTCTAAGTACTGGATGATGAGGTCCCCCTGAGCCTTCTCTTCTCTGGGGAGAAAAGACCTTAACTGCTTAGATCTTTCCTCACAGGGCAAGTTCTCCAGCCCTTCAATCATTTTACTGTCCCTCCTTTGGACCCTCTCTGTTATGTTATAATATGCCTTTTTCATATTGGTGAAAACTGTGTCTTTTTCCACTTCCAGCACTCAGGTTTCATGCCTTCACCCTCCTTGCAAACTTGCTCTTATTCTAGTAATGAGAGAAGAACTTCCCATGTCCTAATATCCTGTCACCTTATTCACTGAACTCGTTTCCACCTGGTTCTTGCATCTCACAAGTAGTATTACAGCCTTTCCATTGTAAAAGTGTAATCTCATTCTCTTAATCAGGTACCATCTTTCTATTCTCCCATCACACATCACTTCTAATTTCTCTCCGTTCACTGAGTTATCATCATGGGCAAATGTTAGGGCTCACATTTATTAATTCTGCACTCATGGCAGCTTTTGACCTGGTTAATATCTTCCTCCTGGAACACTTGTCCTTGTTTTGCTTTTGATTTTGTTATCTCCTTCCACTCAACAGTTGCTGATGTCCTCTAATGTATTTTATTTTTTCTCACATTTCTTTTATGAGGGAAAGCTATAACACAAAAATAAGCAAGATCCACTTTCAACATAATTCACTTTTATGCCCATTAGAGATAATGAAATGTTCTTCCTTAATTGAAATGAATGGATTATGCCCTCAATGCACATCATGCTATGTTTACATAATTTGATATATTTCTTTTTAATTTTTTATTTGGTTCTGCAATGGATGGTGTAAATTTTTGTGTGGTTGTAATTATTGTATTCAGTTATTTCTACTAGAGTCCTCTGCAAACAAAAGCCTCCAGAAACTCAGAGTAGTTCACCACATTTCCATCCTGCACATGCACCCTAATTCAGGTAATTGCTTTCTCTTATACAACCTATATGCCAGACTGGCAGATTTTATGTGTATTTAATATATACATTTTGCCAGCCTAAAAAATAAACATGGCTTGTTCATGGCACTTGACAGCTGTTACTGGAACAAGACAGGGAGCTGGAAAGAAGTTATGCTGGAGGCTTCTTGTGTTTAGTTTTGGATTACACTTAAGTAAATCCTTCAGTGTTAATAAAATAATTTAGATTTCTCATAAAGCCTCCTTTGGCAAATTTTTTTAAAAGCAGTAATTCTGAAAAAGGATAAGTTGTCAGCACTGATATTTCTGAAATCGATTTATTTGCCCTTTCAAAAATCTTTTGGTAGTGTTTAGAAAGGGTGCAAGAAAACAATCATCATTGTAACAGGTGTCTTCAGCTCGGCTATCCTTTTGAAGTCATCATTCTAACATAGTGCAAGGCCAAGTCTTGTTTATATAAAATGTATAAAGTGTTACAAGTTAAATCGCCTGTCGTACAAAGTCATATGTGAAATATTGATTTATTCTATGCAAACCTTACATTTTACATAGGACCAAATCTGGAATATTTGCTAGAAGCCATCTCATTGAAATCGGATAGATTTTTAAGGGATTTAAGCAAATTAGATACACAGGTTTTCAGGCCTGGATATTTGAATTACTTGTACATCAACTTTACTCTGACCAGAACTTGGAAAATGAGTATGTTGTTTTGTGACTACACAGAAATTAGTGGGATATATAA
>Ga0181612_110874_pt1 | contig 18328 bp, 12 predicted proteins | sample HoacroProtozoa21_FD_119630 | JGI IMG/M metagenome (GOLD analysis project Ga0181612, IMG submission 119630) | Hoatzin crop microbial communities from Cojedes, Venezuel. Combined Assembly of Gp0051906, Gp0051904, Gp0051908
CGGGGCTCTGCGGGCGCGGCCCTGCGCCGGGCGCGGGGTCGCTGCGGGGCTCGGCGCTGCCCTCGGGCTGGATCCCGCGCAGGGTGCGGGGCGGGGGGCTCCGAGACCCGGCTCCCTGGTGTCAGCGGGAAGTCCTGGCAAGGCGGAGAATGTAAAAGCTGCCTTATGCACGCTGTAGGATTGTGTTTTGGTCTGAGGAGCGGGTGGTAACTAACTAACCAAAACACAGCACTCTTTATGTTCTGTAAACTGAAACGCAAGCTGGAGTGCATTTACAAAAAGACATTTTAAGGCTCGTAGTAGCTGACACGAGGACGGGAGCTGGGAAAAGCATCTTTCACGGCCCGGTGCCCTGGGAATCCGCGGTAAGACCGAAGCCGCGGAGTTTCACGAGTAAGTAGTTCTCAGGCATCGGGAGGTCCCTGCTGCGGGCTGCGCGGAGCTTCCCTGGCTGCACACGCGTTACCGCGGTGGTGGCACGGTCACAGCTCCCTGCCCTTGCGCTCACCGCAGCGACGCGTGAGCGCACGGGTGGCGGTCACGTCAGGGAGCACCAAGGAAGGAGGCGTGTCGCCTCCTGGTTTCCCAGTCCCTGTGAAACACATTGGTGTGCGTTTGTTTTTCCTTTCTTTTTAGTAAGGTTGCCACAGGGTTAATATTTTGCTGAGCAACAGTGTGATTTTTTTTTTTTTTTTTTTTTGCGTTCTTGCTTCACTGTGCTTTCATCTATTATCTGGCATTGCTAAAGCCTGAGCAAATATTTAAAATAGTGTGTAAGGAGACAGCAGGTCATGGAGAAGCTGAAGTCCGTGTTCCAAGAACTGTGAAACTTTTAATTGAGTAAGTCCGAGGTTTTCTGCAGCAGGTCAGGCCCTTGAAAAATTCCTGATATTGAGGTAGGCTCTAAACCCAGCCGTTTGCAGCACTTCAAAATAAAGCGCATGTGGGGTTTTCTAACTTGGCACCCCTTCTGGGATTTGTGCTCCATGATCTTCCACTTAGACCCATATGCATATAATTTGCTTCTGCTGAAAGGTTTAAGCATTTGCTGGAGTTTTTAATAAACACTAGGCTATACAATCCAAATCAGTTGGTTAGCAGGATTTTTCTGATGGGTCTAATGTTGCTGGAGCAGAGCCCTTGAGCAGTATTGCGTCAAGATTACCGCATAGCACTTGTGAACTCATGCTTATCGTTTGTGAACCCGTTGGGAGCAGCCTGGTAGACTTCCAGGAATATTCTCCTCAGCTCATTAGTTCAGAGTTGTAGCAATTCCTCCTAAGTGTAGGAACACTTGTGCATAGTAGAGAAATAATGGGCACCTAATATGGGGTGTTGTCACCGGAAGCCAAATGGAGCCTTGAGTCAAAATGCCTACTTTTTGCTACCAAAGTAATGGTGCAAAGCTTTGTGTGTGTGTGGCAGGTTCATTTTAAGAAGCTGGCTAATAATAAGAAATTTTAATTTGGCTTATGTGGTGAAGTCAACAGGATGTATTTCTTACACGAGGCTTTTTCTGCCACACAATTCGTTCCTCCTGACCTGACCAAAACCAGGGTGGTTAATGAACTGTGTAATCTCTTACGAAGTTCCCACATTATGTGGAAGAAGTTAAAAACGCTTGGCTGTCCCACAGGGCATGTTTTGAGCCCTTAGGAGTGGCAACTACGGAGCGTGGCAGACCCCACGGATGCTGGGCTGTACACTGCGGTCCCTGCCCTGACGCCGGAGCATCTCATCCCTTCCTCACGGATCAAAGCGAGTCCATGATGGCTGTGGAAACGTGAGCTGTGGCACCCGCTAGCAACCACAGCGTGTTTGCTTGCCCTGCTGTGCCTGTCCTGAGGCTGGTGGAGCTCGTTCCTGTCCATCATCACTGCTGCTGTGCTGTGAGCTAGCTACACAAACCTAGTTGTTATTCCAAATCTTCATTTTCCAAAGCGAACATAGAGCTTTCTGCAGCTGACAGAGTGTATTGGCTCATTAACCTGTTGTGTCTGCTGTAAGTGATATAACTGAAGCTGAGTTTATTAGGCCTCCTTAAGCAGGTCTTTCTCCTTTTGAAAGGATTGAGACTTCAGGGAGTGATGAGACTGGAAATGAAATGACAGTGAGCTGTGCCTGAAATTCTAGATTCTTAGTGGAGTTTAAAAAAAAACCACAACAGAACACGTGGAAAAGCCATCCACTTTAATGTATTCAGAAGTCAAGGAAGGTGGGCGGTCTTTGTGGTCTACAAAACAGCCTTCACAACCAACCAGCCACCGAAACACTGACTACTTTTTGGGCATGGCCACGGCCACTTCTGCCACTCTCTGTAATCCAGCAGGAGAACTGAATGGCAGAAAGTAGTATGGAGAAGAGTAATATAGAGAAGGACCCTGAAATGCAAACCCTCTCAAATCAAAGCGGTCTTACCTTTTATTCAACAGCTCATGTGGAAGAAGAAATTGTTAGCAGAGGTCAGCTAAAAGCAGGATGGGGGGATGGAGAGGGAGGAGAGCCGAGCAGGGGAGGTTGCTGGTGTGTCGCTGGGGAAAAAGGGCAAATGGCATCTCCAATGGAGTGTGTGTGTGTGTGTGTCAGCAAATTACTGTTGGAAACTTACATTTGGGCTACAAAACCTAGTCTGTAGACTTAATTTTATTTTTTGGGTTGCAGTTTCCCTAAGCCTTATACTCATGGGAGTGGGGAGCACACCATCTCCCAGGCTTTCACCTAAGTCAGGTCTACCCACAGACCTGTTTCATCAGATACACACTGCTCCTTGCTTTGGTGCGTTCGTGGTATGGTGCCAGCGGTTTCCTCTGCCGAGAGGATGCTTCTCCAGTGTTTTACTTTTTGGTGTGGGGGCTGATGGGATGCTTGCATCAAAAATCTGGGGGGTTGAAAGAAGTTCAGATGTTCACTTATGCCTTGGAAAATGTAAACTGAGATGCTGTCACTTCAAATTTACTGTTGCTTGGATTGCAGCAAGTGGAAGTATTTCAGGCCACTACTCTGCAGCAAGGAGATCTGCCTGCAGGAGCTGTACGAGATAGCGTAAGAAGTGCTTTAAACCTGAGGTACGTTAATTTGAAGTATACTAACAATGGCCACATCTTTTATTTGTTTTACAGAAATGGTCTGGGAGTCTTATCCTAGCCTCTTTAACTGGTGCTTTTGGGTCATCTTTTCTGTACGGTTACAGTCTCTCGGTGGTGAACGCTCCTGCAGTGGTAAGTGACTGACAGAACTGGAATTTTATATCAGTAGAGGGCAGCCTTGTCCATCTAGAGTGCACTCCTCAACACCCCGCTTTTGTAATCGCCTGCTGTAGTAGGAGAGGTTAAGTCTTGTAAAGTAACTTTCCTTGCCTGAAAGCTGCTTTCTGCTATCCATGAGGCTTTCACATAGATCCAGCAGCTGTCAGGAAACTAAATGCTGCTGTTGAGGTGAGTGGGTGCACGTGATTTCTTCTCATTCTCCTCAAGCCCAGACTGATGCTAAATCTTCTTGCACACTTCTGTGTCATAAGGTATTTTTAATACTCTGTCTTTCTGACTAGTGGGTATTTGGTAGCTCTGTGCACGTATTCAGCAACCTCTATGCACGTAGTTCAGTTCTGGAGGGCTGCACAACATTGCATTCGCACAGTACCGATATTATAAATAATGCCTCTGGCTTCTTCTTAAATAATGGGCCTCTTCTGAGTTTCATGGTGGTGCCTTGTTTGGTTCTGAATTCAAAACTGTTGTGTTGACCATCTGTGGGCTGCAACATATGGGACAGATCTGATGAATAGAGTACTGTGAAATCAGTGCACAGTATTTGAGGGGATTTCATTAAAATATCAGTTATCACAGGCATAAATCTGAACATTTTGTTTTTACACTGGTTGTCTAGAGATCCTCTTAAATCAGTAAAGCACAGCAGTAAGCAGTTCAGTGGAGTTGCAAGCAACACTGTTTTGAAAAAGTAGCTAGTAAATTTTGGTAACTGTTGAAATTCCATTTCAAAATAGTTCCTTTCCAAAGCTAAGCTCCTTCTTTCATGGAAATCTCTTATTAAAATGTGTGACTAGGTTTCCACCTAAACAGGTTGCTCACGTTAGAGATGGACACAATATTTATGCAAATAATAAAAGAAGAATTTTTTTTTAAATTTATGTTTCATACTTATTTGGTAAACTGATGACCCAAAAGACTAGGAAGAGACTCATCCTGCGTGAAGTTTTAATTGCCCCCTTTGTAAATCCTGGGAATTTTCTTGAATTTCCTGGTACTTTTTGTACCGATAACAAAGGTTGGACAAATTGGAGATTTATTCTAGCATGACATGTCTAGGTATCACTTCACCTTGCAGCAATCAGAAGATAAACATGGCTTAGAAGAAATCAGCAGGAAGCTGCAATTCTGTCAGCAATGGTATTGATTGTCCTGATGGTGGACATCCCTCCTGCCCTGCCTCCGTACTGTCAACAGAGCAGGCATAATGATCCAATTTCTAAGCTTTTAAGCACCATTTTAAAAATGGGCTGTCCTGGTAATAAGAGCTCTGCCGTCACTTTCAGCAAGAGCAAATGAAAGAAAGGGTGATCGGACGTGCTGTTTGGCAGCACTCAGACACTTAGGTTTGAACCATGTGATAGATCGTAGTGGTGGCCAGGGTGCATGTGGGCAGGTTGGAGGTGCAGCCGTACCATGACGAGTGCTAAATTCCAGGCGTTGTGGTTAGTGGCAGTTCCAGGATTGTCCATTTTTGCTTGCAATCTTTACTGTTGGTTTTGGACTGAAACTGGGCACCATGCTGATGATGTTCATGCTGGTGACAGGTGTGCATGAAGTCTTCCTTTTTCCAACATGGTGTTTCAGTGTTTGAGAACTTTGTGTTTTTCTTGTTCACGTTAAGCCGGACATTAGCTAGGGCTAAGGAGCAGTCCTACTGCCAAGGGATATGTAGCTGTGTAGTTGAAGAACAAAACACCAGTGTGACCTCTGGTCCTTTCTTTAGCCCCAGGATTAGTCTGTGTCATGTATTTGCCTAGGACAGGCCATCTTGCTAGCTCTGTCCCTGGAGCAGCAGTGACCGGGCTGAAGGGAAGAGTCTGGGCTCTGCTCGTAGCCGTGGTGGGGAGGAGCGAGCCGTACCAAAGCTGTGCTTCTTGCAGCACCAGAAAAGGAACCTTTGTCCCATCTGTTTTCCCCCGTATGTCACCAAATCAGTCTCCTGCAAGGTGACCCTTTGGGAATTCTGATGTGAGGTGACTGAGGAAAACCAAAGGGGAGCAGCTTTTAGCTGTAGATAAACAGCACCCTTACAGGAGCTTATTTTGGCAGTGCAGTAATTCCTAAAAGCTGTCAGCTGAGTTTCATTTATAAACTTGGTAGGACAGATAACTACTTCTGGTGACATGCAGCTTACAGCCTGCACCGTATGAGCATCTCGCTGTGGGGTGTTTGATATCTTCTGGCCCTATTTGCTTCAGTATAATTCCTTTTGATGTCTAAAATCCTCTAACCTTAGAGAAGGCCTGTATGATGCTTTGAGAGGTATTGAAAAAATGCTTGATAATGACTGTTGACTAAAACATGGGATGTTTCCAGGATCCTGTAACTGAACAGGTCATCACCATGACTGAGCTGTGGGGGGGAAGTTCATGTAAGACCGAAGCGTTGAAGAACTGTTTATAAATTCCTGCGTACGTTTCCTTTCGGTGTGGCAAGTTGTGCCAGCTCATCAAACCGTGGGGGAATACCCCTGCAGTTCTCACCAGTGGACTTTGCTGCAGGTCAGCTTGTAAGGTTAGAGTCAGTCCAGCTTCCTTTTGGTTGCAAGGGGGGAGTAAACTCCACCAGCTCTGCTGAGAGCAGGGATCGCTTCCCACTCAGTGCCCTCCTTTTCTGTGGGAGGGAGCAGTGGCCTGTTGCAGGTGCGCTTCCCCCTGCACACAGCGCTTGACCACACAAGAAACCCAAAATTAGAAGTCTCCATGGGTTTGTTTACAGAGTTACCAGAATTCATTAAAAATATGGGGGAGCATTTGGCAGCAGGAAGACAAACGCTTTAACTGAATACGAGTTGAAGTTGTCTTTTTCTGAGCTGAATTTCTACAATTCATTCCGTGGATGGCTGTGGACAAGGTCTGCAGAACAATGATGGGCTTTGTGCTGTGTGCGGGAAGCGAAGTCTCTGCTACTCACTGCGTGCTGTTTAGAGCGGATACCAGGAAAGTGGGACTATTGCAAAAATGTATAGCCTGCTGTGTCGGCCAGTTCAGTAGTCGTCACTGGGTGCGAGTGACCCCTCTAACTATGGGTAAGGTCATTTTTTGCCTCTAAAGACCAGCTGATCTCTTCCTGTGATGCGAGTTATTTACAGTTAAAGAGACAAAGTAAGTATTTCCCTTATATTTAAAATACTTCCCTCATATTTATATATATAAATATATACATAGATCTCCCTTATATTCCTCTTATATTTCCCACGCTGGCACTACTACCTTAATGAATGAAGGAGGCAGAATACCAGATACTGGTATCGGTCAGCTACCATTGCTTGTAGGCTTTGGTTAGGGGCAAAAATTTTTGTATACAGGATTATGCTGTTAGCATTGTTCAGACAACTGATTAAAATCCCAAAGGAGCCTTTCCACAGAATTCAGTGGATTCAAATCCAGTGGATTTGTTGGCTCAGAAGTGTTTTGTTGCATGTGCAATTATCAAACTCTGTATGTGTTATTAGCTTCCCATTTACTGGCAGTGGGAGTCCAGGCACAGGTGGTGTACATGCCAGTGCATTTATCTATTACTGTTGAGAGTTGTAGTTTGCACTTTCTTTTCTTGAGTATTTGCGGTTATTTGATGTCTCCTTGTAAATAACAAAGCTATGCTGAGAAAATTAGTCATAACACAAGGGGAGAATAATTTGCATACTGTTTTTAGCCATTATCATTACCAAGAAATGCTAATAGTATTCTAAAAATGTTTTCTCTTAATATTCATTACTATCAGAAATGAACTTCAGATAAACAAGAAGATATCTGAGTCTAAATATAATCTGAGTATTGGTGTTAAAGAGAAAAGATGTACTACTTGATTTAATGGCAGATTCATTTCGAAGTCTACTGTGAGATTCTTCTAAATAGACCAAACACCAATTTGACTTTGTTTTTTTTTTTCTGTTTTGTGGGGGTTTTTCTGGTTGGTTTGTACAGAGAAGTATCCCTGTCCTCCTTTTAATTCAGGGCACAAAAGACCTACTAGGAACTTGATAGAAGGGAGACAGTAAGTGGTGCGTTCTGCCTACCTTTCTTAGGTACTTTGCAAGTGAAGAGGTGGTGTTTCCAACTAAATAAATTCCTCAGATCGAATAGTCCATGTATCCAAGGTTGGAATACCTATAGTTTGAAATTCCTACTTTGAACAGGGAAAATGTGGTGCTAGGCTTATACTGCTGAGTCCTGCCCCAGGATAATTTAGTAGCTATGACATGCTGGAGAAAATCTGAGAAGAAACTGGGGAAGAGTGCCAAGATTACGCTTTGTGATACTGTAGAGCTTGTCGGGGAGCAGTGACACAGAACAAGTGAGAGCGTTACGCAAGCGTGGCGTACCCTTCTGCAGTAGTGACTGCCTGGTGCTGTATCCTTGCCAGAGCATCAGATGCCATGACGGCATCGGAGCTTAGCGTGATTTCAAAACGGGAGCAGCATAAAAGTGAGGAAGCTTAACTAAAAAGAAAGTAAATAGGCGATGTCTCTGCAGGTGATACAGAGACTACATAAAAATGTTATACTGGAGCTATGACATCTTTACCTTTTAGAAAGATGAAGAAACTTTGGTGTAATTAAACACCAGGGGAGAGAAGTTGTTAGAAGGCATCCTCCAAAAACCTGCAGTTGTGCTTATGTGAGGAAGGCAGAAAAAGAATATAAACTCTGGCACATTGAAGTCTAAAAATGTGAGCTGGTCCTGGAGCTTGGGTACTTTCAGCAGGCACAAAAAACATCCAGATGGAGGCTTGGGGACATAAGGCCGACAGATGAAGCTGAAAAGGAGTGTTCAGAAAATACAAGGACAGAGAAAGAAACCTGAACTAATGTTTTGGATTGGAAAAGTCTGGAGAGGTCCACAGTGGAACCTTCTTTATAGGGGATCTCTTGGAGAAGCTGAAATGTCAGTAGAGGTATGGTATAAAATTAGTGATTATTTTGTGTCACATTGCCAAAATACCTTAAAATTTGCTTAAGACTGAAAAAATAACTCTCAAAATATAGGCTTCGTATCACAGTTCAGCTTCTTTTTAAATAGCCTCAGAGAGATTGAGAAGGTTAATGTGACTCTAAGAAAAAAGTAGGTTTTAAGGGGAAAACTTGGAACATACATGCTAAGAATTAGTTATTTGTACCTGACGAACTAGAAGAAACTGTAGTAGAAAAGTGAGAATTTGGGGAGGAGCTGGCATGGCTTTTGCAAAGGAGAACCATGACTCAAACATCTTTTGGAGTTCTCCAGAGATTCAACAGGCACTTGGACTTTCAAAAGATACCCTGGAAGGGCCCTGGTGGAAGGCTCTTAAGGAAATTAAGCTGCATGGGAGAAAATTGTAGGTCTCGGGATAACTGAAGAGCGAGAAGATGTGTCTCAGGTTTTCATTTGTTAAGAGAACAAGCTTGTCTGGCAGATAGATTTGTATCAGGATCTTAGATGTCTGATTTCGTGTTTCATACATCTTTCATTACTGAAAAGAAATTGCTTACCTTGTTTAGCCGCCTGAATTATGTTCAAAAAGCAGCTTATGTAAAATTGAAGGGGAGAAGCTGCAACATACTTATAGAAGTGATTTAGGATTGGTGATTTTAATAGTGTCAGACAACTAGATCATTTTGACTGATACTGTGGGCTTTTTTCCTCCGCATCAGTATCAAACCAACAGCTGTCAGCTCTTGCCTCCATCCTCCAACAGTTACTTGTCTTGGCTGTAAATTCTTTGGGAGAAAAATATTATCTTTCATTGCTTGGTCCTTGATTTTGTGTGGCTTCCAGATGTGGCAGTGTCATAAGTACAGTGCAAAAGTGGACACAGCCTCCATTCCTCCCTCAGTCGATGTAAGCTAATTGTTTTCAATTCACTCTGTCTTTTTTTATTAGTGTTATGCTAAAGAATTTGTAGAGTCACTCACCTTTGTGATACTGGCCTTTTGGGAATAATAGACTAGTGAAAGGCACTTAAGCAAATTAGAGATCTGCGTTCTAGGACTGAAATACAAAATAGATATGATAAATGTTGTTTCATGGTGAGCACAGTGTAGGGTTTTGCAAAAAGGATTCCTATTTCTGTAATTTGTAGAGAAGCTTTAAACATTTTGCAGGGAATTTCCCAAGTTACATGTGAACTCCCCCACACACCCCAAACCTATCAACAGATGGCTTTTGGTGCTGTGTCCTGTAAGAGAAGCCAAATTCTTCTCTTGACGTCAGTCATGTTGCCAGCTGGCAGGAACTGGTTGCAATTCCCTTCCTCTTTGTTAGTTTTGCATTTCTGCCAGTACACCAATTTCTTCAAGACATTTTTTCCTTTACCTGTTACTGGAGCCTTCCTCTTTCCAAGCTATTGGCACTGTAGATCCATTAAAAAGCAGTATAACTATTTGCTCTTAACGTAAGACTCTGATTAAAGATTAGTGACTCAACAAACTGACTGACTAACAGTAGTTAGCGTTTAAGCATTTGTGCGCATTCTTTTTGTAAAAGTCATGACAAATGCTAGGCAGTGCAGTTTTGCTTGGCTTGGCCAAGAAGTGTTATGCTAGGATGTGTACGTCACCTGCCTGGGGTTGGGAGTCTGTATGTGTGCAGTGAGTGGAGCTCAGCTGGTGTGCCGTGCCGTGCCAAGCGCGGGAGGCATGATGCTGTGGAGTCTCCCTGCTTAGAGATATTCAAAAACCTCCTGGCGCAGTCCTGGGCCAGTGGCGGTAGATGGCCCTGCTTGAGCAGGGGGGGTTGGACGAGATGGCCTCCTGAGATCCCTCCAGCCTCAACCGCTCTGTGGTTCTGTGTCTGAGCCCTTAGCCCCGGTTCAGGCTGAAATGTTTGTGTAAGTGTACACAGTAAGGCGAAAACAAACTGCTGTTAATGTTGTGCCAACAACCTAAATGGTAACATCCTTGTTTTATTGGAGTTTCTCTTTTATAAGCCTCTTCTACATTCATATCTACCTGTGTTTTTTTTCCCCACTTTGTTTATGACCTGCGTGTAGTTAAACATAAGTATGCTTCGGCTGCTTCGGTTAGTCTGCATTGCGATTGCATCTAGGCATGAGGCCCCATATTTTGGAGGAGGGAGGTAGAAGAGCAAGGGTGATTTCTACAAGCAAGCTACTGTTTGGGGTTTTGTTTTATTCTGTTTCTCTCAGTTGTGTTCTTAAAGTGTGATTTTTTACATGCATCGTTATTATGTATTTTCTTTCAGTATATCAAGAAGTTTTACAATGAAACTTGGGAAAGAAGATACGGCTTCTCCATGGATGAAAACACACTGACTCTCCTTTGGTCTATAACTGTTTCTCTTTTTGCCATTGGTGGCCTTATGGGTGCCTTTATTGCTACCCCAATTCTGAAGTTCTTAGGACGGTAAGTGTATCAGAAAAATTCTAGTTTCTAAAGCAGTTTCTCACTTGGTTTCTGTAGAAGTCTTTACTTTTATTTTTTTTTAAAACCCTTTTCACCAGAATGCAAATTTAATCTTCAAATTATGAAAGCTCATTTCTAAGAGTTCCGAATTTCCAAGAGTAAAATTAGTACCTTTCTCTCTGGCCCTACTGTGCATCACTTGGGTGATAGAAGCCATTTGCTCTGAACGGGAATGGATTGAGATGTCAAGGAGGTTCAGTTGTCAAGAGTGCGGAAGGAAAATATCATAAACTAGGAAAGATTTCACAAAGGATTGGCAGATTCTTGTTTCACGAGTCTGCTGAGGATCTTACTGTACACAAAGCTATCGACATGTCTCATTTGCTGCCCAACAACATTTGTTGTCATACGGCAATAAAAAGTTTCTCTTTTTTTTCTTCCTTGTTTCAACTTAAAATGTAGTTTGAAGAACTAATCTAGGGTGAAGTTCGTGTTTGGTCTGCCGCAAACTTGGGGACGCCTTCCCCACTCTATGCAATGCAGTATTTGACCAAGTCTTGACCACAGTGAATAGGAGTATTTTAGCAATGTTTGTGCTGGTGTGTATTTGCATTTTTGCTGCAGGTGCTAACTAGACATTTGTGTCAAATTGTTGTTTCATACAGTCTTCCAAAGAGAATTTTAAAAGTAATTTGTAATTTACCTATATTTAGAAAGGCATGAAAAAAAGCCACTATAGCATTCATCTTAACTGCTCATTTGGCTTTTACTTAATTGTAAATGCTATATAATTTAATAAGTTTTGCTCAGTTAAATCACTGGAGAAGGTCATCGCAGAGGCTGAAATATAAGCATCCACCTCCACTGTTTTTACTTTTCTGTTGTACATTTTGACTGTTTCCATTATTTTAGATTGCACTCTCCTAGGCTTGTTTGTCATTCTCCCAACTCTTCCACATGCCATTTTTCACCTCAGAGAGTGTGTTTTCAGGTTCTTCCGTTTCATGCCTATAGCAAGTCAGTATCCTCTGCTCTGTAAATCTATTATCCATTCTTCATTAATTTATTCTGTCCCTTCAGTTCACCATTTGATTTTCAATTCTTAAATATATTTCATAGTCACATTATTTTTTTTAGGTTTGCAATTTCTTCTGCCAAATCATCAATTTGGCTTTTACACACTTCTTAAATAGATGAAACTATGCCTCCATTTAGACTGATTAATTCCCAGAATTGTCGCCAAGTCTTGTTTACTTCATTAAAAAATGAAGTAAAAAGTGGGTTCATGGAAGATTTGAATTTTTAGTGAAGAGCAGAACAGCTTTGTGTGCAGGTTCATTAAAGTGGTGGCTGATCTCAGTCATGTGAATACCACTTTGATGGGAGCAGATCATATTTCAAGGGCAGATATTTAAATCTTGCAGACTCTGCCCCTGTTTATTATGTTTATCTCTTTTAAACGATGAAAACAGCTCTCTCATAAATATGGTGTGCAAGTACTTGATTAGAGATGAGAAGGGATTGCATCGCTTGGGGCTGTTAGAAAAAGGCTGCTCGTCAAAGTGTGGTTCCTGAGTTTGCCATTCACACTGCAGAGTGTTCATCTGGTCTAGGAAACCAGACTGACATATCGGTATGGCAGTTGAGGAGCACATTACAAAATGTTAACAGAACAATAAAATACTTTGCCGTTAAATTGTAGAAGTGTAGGTTGGAGGGCTGTATGTATGATGAAGCTGAGCTCCGTTTACACTGACATGGAATAATGAACTAAGGGGGATCAAAAGCATTAGTCATATATAAAGTATGGTCTTAAAAAGAGCACCCTTGAATCATATTGCTGTAAGACTAATAACATAATTTCCAAATTGCCAGATTCCTAGGCCCTACTTACTTCAAGAGAGATGTATTTTTTTTCAGAGAGCCTTCTTCTGCGTAAGCTTAAGTCCCATGTTCAGATGTGGCTTTGACACTTCATAATTTAAATTCTCTTCTTCTGCGGAAGAGCAGCTGCTGTTGCGTGTCCTGCGCACCCCAAGCGATATGCTCGGTGGGTTGCTTCGGCCGCTGCCAGGGAGGCATTTGCAGGAGAAGGACAAGGCCTTCCCTCAAGCACAGTGGACCATTTTGAGTATGAACCAGTAAGGGAATTTATCTGGATTACCACTTCTTTTGTTCTGAAGTAATCTACTGTAGTTGAAATGGTGATCTGATATTCAACCTGTTACTGGCTTTGACAGCTTGTTACTTAAACACCTAGTTTCCTCACCATACTTTTTGCGTGTCATATTTGCTTCCATGTGGAGCGTCTTTCTTACTACTGAATTTTGAGACACCAATACATTTTTTAAGGAAATTTTAATTCTATCATTTTCCTAGTTGTGAGTTTTAGACAAAAAGTTTATTCATTCAAATCCCTAATTACAGTTATTGCAGCCATGGAGGGCAAGTAGTCTCTAAGATTCTGTTCTGACCTCTGGAACTATCCAACATCATGAGAGCAGATAGCAACCCTGAAATTGCAAGAAATTAATCATATGCAATTTTGCAAAAACACAAGGACAGTTCTGAGGAATAGAGTCTCAAGTGCTTTCAATGTCCAAAATACCTAAAAAAGAAGGAGGCAGAAAAAAAATCCTTAAAGGTTAGCTCTGTTTGTGCCGAGCTGGTGGGTGAACTGTCTGTCTCAGCTGGAACACCTATAGAAACTGATTTCTGCTGAGCAAATGGCTCTTCTCTTAGGACTATTTCAGATTGAGTACAGGATTGGAAGTCACATTCCTGCAGCAATGCGGGTAGCCAGTCTTAGAGAGAACCAGTTTTGGTACTTGGTTGCAAAACTTATAGTTTAGCTTAGGACGTAGCTGCTTGTGACAGATACTCTGTGCTCAATCAGAAATTTTCAAAAGCATCTTCCTTTTGGAATGCATAAATGCTTTATTCCTTTTGGCCACAGAAAATTCTGAATTGTTTGAATGGAAGGAACAAAAATCTTCATATCTAAATGAATGCTAATCTAGTATTTTTAGTGCAATAGCTGCAGCAGAACCATGTGGGAGTCTGGACTGGAGCTTTAGTCCAGGTTCCTTTTCCCACCTCTGGCACTGTTTTGCATGTTAGCTTTAGGTTGAGTTCACTTCTCAGTCTATTCCTCTGTTCACCAGGTTACAGAAATAGAGATATTGGTGTGCTCTATAACCTTCAGCAAGACTGAAAAATGAAATGTGCTATGTGTGTACTAGGTATGAGGTATATACTTCAGTAGGTTTCAGGTACCATTTGGACAATTGCTTGATCGGTTTGTGGTATGGTATGTGAAAGAAATGATTAGGCTGACCAACACATCAGCGTGTGTCTTTTCATTTTGCAGTTTGCATGCTTACACTTGCTAAGTGTGGTGAGCACAGTTATCTGACAAGATTGGTTGGACTTTCCCTCTGGAAAGTGCCTGCTGCAGCACTTTGCAAGGTGTGATATCTTTGTATCACTTATATCAGAGCTACACAAGCAGCGATTTGTCTGGGTTTTTTGATTTGTTTCTTTTTCCTGTGCCTTGTTGCTAGGGTAATGCAGTTTTGCCCTAAGTGAGCAGGAAGGTATGGCTCTTTTTATGATCATAGCAAATCTGAATATAACGTGACTTGTTTGGAACTAAACTGAGACAGTGTGGGGAGTTTGGAGGGTTTTTGCTTTCTTTTTTTCTTAGGAGCCCTGATGGTTCATGCTTGTGGTGAGTTGGCCCCAGCTGGCAGCCAAGCACCCACCCAGCTGCTTGTCACTGCCCACCCCCAAGTGAGATGGTGGGACTGGGGAGAAACAGGAGGAACAGGAGCGAGAAAACTCATGGGTCGAACTAAAGAAAGGGAAAACTTACCAATTGCTGTCATGGGCAAAACAGACTTAAGTTGGGGAATTTAACTTAGTTTATTGCCAGTTAGCATAAATATTTCATTACTGATCAGGTATTGGGAAACAGGACAAATGTTAGGACACCTCTTCTCCCACTTTCCCAGGCTGAACATCACCCCAGGCTCCTCTCCTCCTCCTTGGTACCACAGCAGGTCACACTCAGTCTCTTCCATGAGAGAACGGGCAGTGCAGGGAGTTGGGGTTGGTGCGCTGCAACTCCTCTCTGCCGCTCCTTGCTTCTCACTCTTCTCCTGTGCTCCAGCGTGTGTCCTCCATGGGCCACAGTCCCTCTGGGGATGTGCCTGCTCAGTCCTAGAGCATCTGCTCTCCCCACCGACCTTGTTACTCCCCCACAGAAGCCACCCCTGCAACCCCTTCGCTTCCAAAGCCTTGCCACAGACACACTGCACAGTTTTCATTACCAAAAATTTACGTACTTTACATAGTAACATTCTGAACAGTGTGTTACTTTCTAGTTTTCATTTTTTTTTCAATCTGGCAAAGACAAAATCCTGTGCTTTTATCTTGGTTAGTTAGGCTGTGCTTTTGTGTTCTTTGGTGCACAGCATTAGGGATCTCTGGCCAACTTTTTCTAAAAAGGTATGTATTTTGTAGGTTTTATTTAAATGAAAGAAGAGGAAAGTAGTATATTCAGATGAATGTATAGCACTTGTTTGACCTGAATCAACATTTTGTTTCCATTTTTTTATATTACTTATGTCAGTTCAGCCCTCTCAGATTACATCCATTTGAAAAATCTGTTTCAAATGGTAAAATCATCACTCTTGACAGCTATGTTGTATAAACATATACTTTAAATGAGCTGTATTGTATTTTTTGATCTTCATGCTATTAATTCAGTGTTTTAAAATCACTACAAAGCAGGAAAAGTAATTAAAAATACAAGCATTAAAAATATTTCCTTTCAAAAAATGTATTGATCTGTTGTAAGAAGTTGAATGACTTGTTCAATGGGTGGGAGTTTTCCAGTTGGTACCTGTGTGTTGAACTTGAGAAGAATGAGGACTGCTGGGTCGATTTGTTACCTGCTTTGGAAATGAAAAGGGTAGACAGCCTTTGTGGCCATTCCTCCTCTTTTGCATGGAAATTCTAATATATAGCAATTGAAAATCCATTGAGAATACTTACAAGTTTAGTACCACTTCAGTTTTTTAATAAAATTGGTGTATTCTCAGCCTGTGTCATTTACTGTCAAAGTTAATGGATTCCTCATAATTTACGTCATCAGTGTGATGCTTGTCTCTAGGTAAATTTGTTTTCAGATCAATTGTTTGAATATGTTGTGAGTGGGACTGGAGGCATCAGTATTGAGTTATACCTCTAGAGCCAAAACAAGACTCTGCTTAATTATGTGACTGCAAGACCTGGTAAAGACAAAGCACCATTGCTTTACTATCAGTAGCGAAGTGAGGTGGCTCACAGATGGAAAACGTGGGGTCTGATAATTCTCTTGCCATGCCATTGTGAAAATTGTGGTGTTTTGTCTTGTGTTAGATCATAAGCAATGCAAAGCAGCTATCTCATTGTGATGTGCTGGAGAGAGGCCACCACATGTCCAGCAGATATCCCTGGGACTCTGCCTGGGAAGTGTAAGATACTTTTCAGTAACTCTCGAGGCTGAACCTGATGATAGTGGCTGCTCCAGCCATTCACCTGCAGGCTGTAATTTAACAAAAAGCCACTTAAATCCTTATTTTTGGAGAGATGTGTGTAAGGTAGCAGTAATTCTCTGAGATCTAGGTGGGTTTTCTACTTCATCTTTCAATAGAGAATCATTGCAACAGAGCTATTGATCTCATATCTTTAACCACTCTTCTTCCATGTGTTTGGGAAATGAGGCTGTGGATGTCAGTGTTTGACTGTGAAAGGCCTGTGAAATCCTACATATCATTTCTTTTGTAAAGTATTTCCTTCTGCAGAAGTTACGAGACTTACAAGTTGCTTTTGAATTAATGAGTCCCTCAAACTTGAGCAGAAAGTTCTGAAAGATGAAAACTGTAAGAAATACAGCTGGCAGTGTTTGTTAGGCACTTTTTGTTTTTATTTATGGATATTTAAGAAGAATAGCCTAGTGTGATTTGAATAGGACTAGATTTAATTGTTGCGATGCTGGTTTCTACATAAAATATCTTGTCCTTTTAGGAAATCTACATTGCTGCTCAATAATGTGTTTGCGGTGACAGCTGGATTGTTGATGTCCCTCTCCTTGTTGGCAGGGTCATTTGAAATGCTCATACTGGGTCGCATTATAATGGGTGTTGATGCAGGTAAGCTTTTATCACGCTGTACCAAAATGCTTGTGCCATGCATAATTTTTCTCCTGTCCCCCAGTTAGATCTTTCTTTACATGAAAGAGGCATTTCAGGGACTAGCCACATTGATTTCACTGGGATAAACCAGCAGACTAGTGGTTGGAAGATGTGGTGTTTGGAGAAGACACTGGAATGGATGCTAGCTGCTATTGTCCAGCCTAGTTGTTTCTCCCCCTTTCCTCCTCCAGTCCCAACAGAGCATATCTGTCTTCGTGCCATGAAAATCCTTTGGCTAATCCCAGTAGGATTAAGTGGATGTTTTGGTACATCATCATTTGCTCCTAGCAGCATAGTCTTCCCGGTTTAAAAGTAAATCATGGGGGTAGTGCTGCACCAGAACAGTCTTGCAGCTAGCAGTAAGGTTCTCAGCATCTTCGCAGATTGGTAGATGGTGAGAAGTATTCACCTAATGTGGAGACAGACTTGATGAATTAAGATGGTTTTACACTCTCAGTGTAATTACGTGACGCTAAGCAATGGACAGTGCTTTGACTTTTGCATCGCGGAGCCCCCTTTCTGACAGGCTTTGGCTGTGTTGTTAGTAAGTACAAACTATGGTTGTTTGAAAGTGGATGTGTCTGTCACTTGCGACGTGAAGTTCGTAAGTAATTTTGGTGCTGATTGCTAATTTTTGTGTCAGGTTACCACCAAATGACCAAACTTCTGGAGCTGTGTAAATATGGTCAGTGTACTAACCAGGGTCGTGCTTTTTTTTTCTCCTGGGTTTGAACAGCATTCTCGCCGTTACTTTATGCCTGCTATTAAAAGTTCATTGCAGCTGTGAGTCTGTATTAAGAAGAACATCTGCTAATACCATTTACAGTAAAAATATTTCATCTGACAGTGTCTGCTCTCTCTGACACAATGGGGTTTTTTTCCCCTACTGTTTCGGTTTGGCCTGGATAAATGCCAGGAGCCCACTAGAACCACTCTATCACTCCCCCTCGTCAACTGGACAGGGGAGAGGAACTATGATGAAAGGCTCATGGGTTGAGAAAAGGACAGGGAGAGATCACTCACCAATTACTGTCACGGACAAAACAGACTGAACTTGGGCAGAAAAGGAAGTTTAATTTATCACAAATCAAACCAGAGCAGGATAATAAGAAATAAAACCAGATCTTCAAACACCTTCCCCCCACTCCTCCCTTCTTCCCGGGCTCAACTTCACTCCCATTTCTCTACCTCCTCCCCCCATCGCGAGAGGCGCAGGGTGACGGGGAATGGGGGTTACGGTCAGTTCATCACACAGTGTCTCTGCTGCTCCTGCCTCCTCAGGGGGAAGACTCCTCACACTCTTCCCCTGCTCCAGCATGAGGCCCCTCTCATGGGAGACAGTTCTCCACAGACTTCTCCAACTTGAGTCCTTCCCATGGGCTGCAGCTCTTCACAAACTGCTCCAGCGTGGGTCCCTTCCACGGGGTGCAGTCCTTCAGGAACAGGCTGCTCCAGCGTGGGTCCCCCACGGGGTCACA
>Ga0181612_140283_pt1 | contig 18326 bp, 8 predicted proteins | sample HoacroProtozoa21_FD_119630 | JGI IMG/M metagenome (GOLD analysis project Ga0181612, IMG submission 119630) | Hoatzin crop microbial communities from Cojedes, Venezuel. Combined Assembly of Gp0051906, Gp0051904, Gp0051908
CACATCTTGTTTTTGCTAACCCACATCATGTTTATTCTTAGCTGTCCTTTCCAGCGGCCTGTCCAGCTATGCTAACTGTTTTGCTTAAGCGGCCTAGTCATGCTAACTCTCAAACTACATCGACCCAAACAGTAGGACAAACTGAATAGCATTTAAAAGTTTTTCTGATGATTCACCATAATTTCACTGTCCTAGCAGTGATTTTTCATAAGCCTCAGGAAGATTAGTGGAAAACATACATATGGATTGGAGGAGAGTCATCACACTTTTTCTTCTTGTTTTATCCCTTTTATTTCACTCGTGTGCTCTAATATGAGCACTTTTCTTTGTACCTGTCATCATTACATGCAGAAAAAGGTCAGTAAAGTTTGTTAGTTGATGAATTACATTTTTATTCTCGAAGTCAGGTACACATTTCAGTTAAAACTGTCCAGCTACTTTAACACTTCTTAAATTTCCAGCCTTTAAACCACCTTTGACTTCCCTACAGAAAAGTTCTTAGCTTCATCACTAGTTTTTGGTCTTTCCCCTTTACATTAAGGACTCGAATCATCCAAAGACTGTGACATGTTGAGGGGAAAAATGAGGAACCAGAATGAAGATCTTCCCCCGGTGAGGGTCGGCCCTAGGTGTGGGCAGAGAGGTAAGCTCCTACAGCCCCCACTGCACAGCTCAACGGAGGGTTTGAAGTGTCTCCTCAGGGGCACTGCAAGCAGAGGAGCCCTGTCTCCCATGTGAAAACTCGGAACACTGAGCTCTCAGCTTAAGCTGGTTTGAGTTACTCATCTCAGTTCTGTAAACACAGTTGTTTCTCCTGCTGGTTGTGTTTTGAAAGGAATTTGCAACTCTTGGTTTTTTGTTGAAAGGCAAGACCGAAGTGGCTGGTTTCATGAGGGAGTTCTGGGCGATATCTTCTGCGTGAAGGGAAATCGATCACAGTAGTGGTAAAACAAAAAAGAAAAGAAAAGGTAAAAAAATAAAGTCATGTGGAGACTGGGCAAAAGGTTGTTTTAAATCACTCCGTGCTTATAGAGGCTTTCTTCCGGCCACCCTGACTCCTGTTTTTCTTCACTTAGTCTGAGGGCAGACTTTCTCCTAAAGCAGGGTGGTAGCTGCTGCCTGGAGGGGAACATCAGTTTTTCAACCCTTAGTCACAGAAATACTCAGCACTTTTTTCCACCTTTTAATCTCAGCCTTATTTGAAATCAGATTTCAGCTGTACAATTTGAGAGATGTTTCCTTGGCTCGGAGGCAGCTAAAAATACAGCATTTAATATAAGGCAATTCTGCCTGCTGGCATTATCCCTACCATAAAGCAGTTATAAAGTAGACCAAAAGGTATTCCTCGCTAGTTTGCCCTATTTCAACTTCTGTAAACTGGATCAGTATCTCTCCTGCTTATAATTTGTATGATCTGTCCGTATGTGGGATGTTTCCAGAGGTTCTGAAACTGTGATTTTTCCTTAGTGTTACTGAAGTGGTGGTTTTGAATTAGCTTATATTTTGCACAAAAATGGAGATTGCCAAAAAGAGTAGTAGAAGGGAGTTTTTAGAAGCAGCAGGCCCTGACAGCTGCAGAGCAGCAGCACGTGTGGGTCAGTCTGTGATAAAAGTTGCAGTTGCAGTGGACTGGGCTAAGGAGATAGAGCTGCTCTGACTGGAGTCCATTTGTAATTAGATAAGGAACACTGACAGGAACAGTGAGTTAGTGGCTCCCCTCCAAGGAGAGCTATTGACCGAACATTAGGTTTTGCATGAGATGGTGATGCAGTCGATAAAAGCACCAGGCCTTGTTTGGAGTAACACTGCCGATTACTCTCTAATTTGCCGCCTGGAAGTGAGCCACAGACATTTCAGCCTTGTGTTTAGTGTTGATGAGATTTAGAGCAAACGTTTAATCTTATGTTTACTAGCAAACCACTTGTAATGAGGATGCAGCACCACGAAAGGGTAACTCTCTGATGGCTTTCCAGCAGTAAAGCTTTGTTTTAGCAGTAACCCAGCTCAAAACTGCAACTTGATAAGAATTGTTCATTTTGTAAGCTGCAGCTCAAGTCAATCTGTTAGACCTTTGATGGGTGATTAAATTTTTTTTTCTTCCCCCCAAAGGTACATATGTTGTTTACCTTGTGACTAAAACACAGAATTCATTTTCCAAATTACAGCAAAGTCTCAGTTCTTCAAAGCGCTCTAGATGGAAAGGGACACCTATTTGCTTGTGTAGTCTCATTGATGGGGGTCCACATGGCTACAGTCATCTGCCAATGGCAAGCAGTTTTCAGCTCTTCTGCCAGCCTCCTCCTCTTTGCTTTGGCGGATTTCTTATCAATAGTGCATTACCAGTGCTGTTAGCTTTTTAGATGCAGTCATGCAGTGATTTAATTCAAAGAAATACTTCCTTTTTTTTTTGTATAGAAAGTTATTAAGCATGTATGTGATGATATGTGATTTGCCTTATATCAGGACTACAGGCTAACAATGGTTAGCTGAAACATAGCTTCAAGTGTAAGCCAGCAAATGTGAAAGAAACAAAAAAATACAGAAGAGGAGGGAAAACTAACTCTGAAGTGATTTAAAAAAAAAAATCTTTCAGGACTGCATTTGTGTGACTTCATTGTGGTTCTATTTCCAGAAATTGGTTAGTTTGAGTGCCTAAAAGAGAAATCTTATTGTATGGCCAATGGAACTAAATACATAGAAGAGATTTGGTACAATAATAGGTTAGCTTAGGAGATAAAGAATGTCAGGTTTTTAACGGCTTGGCTTTTCATGCATTCACACCGATATTTTTTTTTTTGCTACCCAGTGGTGATTTGGATCCTCTGTGCAATGAAAGATCCAATCTGTAAGTAATTACAGTAGGAAAGAATGACACCACAGACAAAGCAGAGTTCCCCAAATCATCACTCACGCTAACTGTGGTTTAAATGCTTCAGAAGGGATCAAGTGGCATCTGTTGAAGAATCTTACCAGTTTCACTAGTCATCCAGTCACCCTAAAGATGTTCTCCCTCAGGCTTGTGAGAAGGTGTTTTTTCCCATATTGTAATTCCTGTTGCATGAGAATGGTTCAAGTTTCTACTCTTGTTGCATGGGAAAGTTGAGGAATCTGTGTACAACCTACGAATTCTGATTAACTGTACAGATTCATATGCGCTATGGGGTTTGGTCAGGCTTCTTTGTGGATGCATATCTAGCACTGCTGACAGTGGTGGCAGAGTTAGCACGCTTATCAGGTATTTCACTTCAGAACTGTTGTATTATAGTGAAATTAGCTTGGGGCAATCAATTAGATGAAGTTCAGGAAGACAACATATGTAGGAAGAAGATTTGGTGCAGTAAAAAGTTTTGAAAGACAGACGGAGCTGTCAGAAAAGAGATTGTTGGAGTTTTGCCAGGAGTTCTTGAAGTTCAGGCATTCTCCGTAGGCTTGCTGCATGACAAAAGAGCTGACACAAGTGATAATAAAAATAGCTCTTGCTTACTTCTTGTATTACTTGCATCCAAACCAGTCCATAAAATTTACTGGAAGTCTTTGGTACAACTGAATGCAGGATTCAAATTCTAGGCACAGAGCTTGGAGCCTTATGAACTCCTTTCTTACGTGTTATCACTGGCCTCTTCAAAAAAGGGAAAATAAGTTATTTTTTCTAATCCAAATATTAATGACACATGACTTCGTTTAGGGATGAGAATAATTAATGTCTAGTTTAGATCACTTATGTGGCAGAAATTCCTGTCACCCTGGCAGCAAGGTGGCGAAAGTTTGGCCCAGTTTTGTGGTTGGGCTTCAGGCTTACGGAAGACCTTTGTTTTTGATACTGCTTTAGCTAAAGACAATCTGGATTTCAAAATATTTGTAACATTATGTAGCCACTGTGGGGGTTCTGCTTAGGTTTAAGCTACCCTACTGACTCAGTGAGATTGTTCATGAGGACATCATTTTTCTTGGCCCTCCTGTAGGTCTGCTGATAGCCTCTGTCTGCCTTTAAAATGCTCAAGCCCTTTCAGCGTGGGAAAACAGTCATCCTCTGCCCAGTTCATCAGCAGAACTTCTTAATGTCAGTTCCAGTATTTATCAAAAACTTAAAAAAAAAAAGAAAAAAAAAGCTCATGTAACATGTGAGCCTTTGGTTTGTAATTTAATTTTTGTACATGTTGAAACCATCCAAACAGAGGTGACAGTCATGTTTTGTGAAGCACAATGTTTATTTTCATGGTTTGGGTGAATTGTGACGTGGGCTTTTCCGAGTTACTTTGGAAGAGATGTGTAAACTGAGAGAGCTTCCCAGAAGCTCTGGGTAGGGCAGAACACAAAGTTCAAAATGTCATGATTTCAAAGTAGAAGGCTTGTGTAGGTTGTAAGCCTAGGAACACTCATCAGAGGAGGAGAACTGGAAAGGACAGATTTTAAAATCCATAAACTTGAGAACAAAAATCCTGAACTGTTCTGGAGACACTGATGTAGGAAAAAGAATGTTTCATGGGAACAAAAAGGAAACCAATACAAGGAAAAATATTGAAGTCTTATTTTGTCTGCTTCTGGGAATATTTCCTTATGTGAATGCAAGAATAGCAGTTTTTTAAAACTATCTGTAACTCTGTGTGTGCATTTGTATAAGCTAGTATAAACTACAACCTGGCCCTTACAAAACTCATCCAGAGATGGGATTTGTGGGAAAAAGTGCATTTAATTTTTTGCCGTTTACTGTAGAGTCTCATCCAAGTTTGAATATCATCACTAATGCTCTGGTAGCTTGGTGGGTGTGTTGTGTGAGCTAATTTCTGTTGAAGGCAAGCTCTAAGACAGGGCCCGTGCACAGCGATACACCAGAGAAGCCAGGAACTAAAACAGCACTGCTATGGTAGAGAGAAACTTGAAGTACGCTGGGCTTCCTTGTCTGGATACCAACAGTAAAGTCTGAACCAGCTGATGGTGTCTAAAACCCGGAATCATCTCTGAAAACCCTCAAATTAGCGTTAGAGCCAAAGCCCGCTAGACTTAGCTGGGAGAAGAAATAGCGTTAATCAGAATTTGAACTTACTTACTAAAAATGCATACATGTACAAAATTACAGCAAGCTATTTTCCTTAAAAAGTAAGTTGTCCTGACAATTTATGATTGCTCTTTTTTCCTTTTAGTTTATCCTTACTGAGTTTCCCAGAGTGTTTAAAAAAACCCTGACCAACCAAACAAAAAAAAAACCCTCAAAAAAACCCAAAACCTTTTCCCATATAAAATGCTTTCAACTAAGGTAATGAAAGCTTGTGCCTATTGCTACTGCTAAAATAATTTTACTAAAACTCTTAATGAAGAAATCAGTTGCATTTATTGTACTGTGTGTAAAGGTCATGAGAAGGTACAGAGGAGTAAAGAGAGTTATTAGAAGTAAACAGTGTCCCACTCAAGAGACGAGCCTATTGCAGACAAAATTAAGTTGTGACAGAGGCAGAAGAGTAGGTTGACAGTTGAAGCTATGAAAGGACTAAATTAGAAATGGACTAATTTGGAGATTTAAAGGCTGGAGAAGCCATACTGCTGGTGAGATTAACAGTGATGCTGTTCTCTATTTTGCTGGAGGGTAATGTTTTCCTCAGAACAGAATATCCCTAAGCTAGTGTGGGGGATATTAAACTCATGCAGATATATTCAGGCTCTTGTAGCTGCTCAGTGTAATGATTTAATTAAATTAATTAAGCCAGAACAGTATTTGAGCACTGAATAATTTATCAAAATAGATGTAAAGGAAGAATCAAAACAGTATGTCTCCACAGATTTTGTCTTGTGTGTGCGGGAAACTTGTTCATCCTGCTGTGATCATCCTCTGTAAAAATCTAGGCACTGTACAAAAGTCCTGAGAGCAGTCAAGGTGGACTTCACTGGGTCCATGTAACATGGTACCGAATTTAAAGGCAGGTTTCTAGGCCAAAACTGCTATAATGAACGATAATATGAGAGTGTACATGAAGAGATGTGACACCACATAGGGGGATGGGTAGCCTGCCCAGGCTGAGTTTTCTCATGACTAAATGATATATAAAGTTGTATTCAGAAGCCTGTGTCTGTGGTCTGGTAGAAAGAAAGGGAATATTGGCTGTAGTATGCTTCAAGAAGATTGCAACATCAGCTGACAAAGTGTCACCGAGGGTGGGCAGAGTTGACTGGTCTTTGTTAACCTTTTCAGGCCACTGCCAACATGAGTGATATGTGATGGACTATTGATTTTCTTGATGCTTAAAAGTCACAGACTAAATCATCAGTTTAGATGAAGAGATTTCTTCTAGCTTCCTGTACTTTGTTGGTATAAGATTCTTCATTTTATCAGCTGTGTCATACGTATGTACTTTACAGCAAGTTGATCCTTGTAATAAGATTTAATTGAACAGCTAATCATTAATTACATGCACAGTTGATCAACTGTATCTTGGTAGTGCCTATTGGAAAGAGGAGGAGAGTCAAGGTCCTTCAGGAAACCTTCGTATTTTCCTCGTAATAGATTGCAGCTCGGTTTTTGTCACATGCATTTTAAACTTATAGTCCTTGTGCTGCTTCTGACATTTTCTGCTTTTGCATTTCTTTATTTTTTTATTATTTTCCTGGCAGACTGGAAGAAGCTGTCTGTGCTTTTGAATTAAACTTGGTACCTTCACGACATTGTTGTAGTGTGCTATGGGTAGTATCCTGCGTTTTTCTGGAAGAAACGTCAGCTGTCTTTGTCATTCAAGTTGTATGCCTGCTTGTGTTGCAACAAATAGAAACTTATCAAGGGATAAATAACTAAATAAAACCTGCCAGTTCATCTGAAGGTGATGATGTATACCAGGCAAGAAATGTGTATCTAGACAGATTTATTAAAGCATATGCTTTTTTTTTTTTTTTTTTTACATTTTTCACCACAATTACTTCATTAAATACTCTTACTAGTCACTAAAATTCACTTGCCATTGACATACAGCTGCCTTCAAGGTGAGAGATAACTCAGTAATAGCACCTGTACGGGAAGTAAATATATGTACTTAATAAATTGAAATGATGGGAGATTATTTAGGCAGGCAGAATGTAATTTGGTAAATTGGAATTTAGTCTGGATCCTGAGAATAAATGCTATGAGGTATTAAACAACAAGACGACTTCATAAAAAAAAAAAAAAACAAAAAAACAAAACCAAAACAGGGCTCCTAGCAATGCAGTGCTGCCTCGCTCCAGCCCTGAGGTATAGACTGAGTACCACATTGTTTCTGATTCAGTCTCTATTGAAGTTCATGAGGGAAAAAAATCCCCTGTTTTTAATGTGCTTTGGATCTGTCCCTGGGAGGGAATTGTGTCAGCTTTGAATCATCAAACTGCTTCCTGGTGCACCTGTGTTTTCCTTGGAGGACTCCCATCCCAACAGGGGAGGCATGGTCTTGCTCAAACCTGTGAGATCAGAGAAGATCAAAGCCCAGGGCAGGACGGCTCTAGCGGCAGAAGCTGAACAGAGCCAGCCACGGTGCAGTGGCTGTGCAGGGGGATTTCCTTTGGGGAGAACTCGTCAGTCCTCCAGAGGTGATGGTCATGAGAAAAACCACAGCTGAGGAAAGAAGTCGAGTGACACTGGGCTGGATGCAGCCGTGCTGCGGTTAGGGGAAAGGATGCACGGCTGTGTTTGTGCCCACTGAGTTGCAAAGCTGGAAGCTTGCAGGCTGGACTGGAGTAACAGGGCTAGCAGAAAGTGCAGCCTTGGCGCTTTCCTCCCTTTCCCCTCTGCCCTGTACATCAGTACCTCTGAAGCACTGTCAAAGCTTTTTGTGGTAGGTTGCGTAAAGACAGATTGATGGGATTGGTTAGTTTATATAAGTAATTGTAGAGTAAGAAATTTTGCTAAAACTTCAGATTCATACAAAACACTTTTAAATCTTATTGCTATAAAGATGACTCCTCGGTATCAATTTCTAGGAAAGGTTCTGTCAATTTTCTTTTAATCCTTTATGACTGCAGCTTTACTCATGATATAAAGATAACTGTGGTGTTCTTACAGGGCTACTTTCTGCAACCTTGTGATAGCAAACTGTATTACATCTGTCTAAACAGTTCTGTGCCCAGAATACCTATAGGTAATTAGGATCCTGTTTGTTAAGATTGGTGTAAAGAATAATTACTCTAGAGGCATTCATATTGCTGGACAACACACCTGCCTCTCAAGAGACAATGGCATTAATTGTAAAGGGTGTACTTTTCTCTCCCTGCACAGTTTATATCAGCCTACACTGCAAAATCTAAAATCAGCAAGCAATTTAACTTGCTTTCAGTGCTTTATAAACTAGAAACTCTGAGGATTTTAATTTCCTTAAAGGGCTAAAAAAACCCCCAAAAAGCAGCCATCAGTGTGCATGCTAAAGCTAGTTTAGAGTAAGCATGTTCACTGGAGATACTGGTTTGTTCTGGTCCTGTATCCATCCTATAGTATTTCTTTGGTGATGTTTGCATAATTCATATTAGCTGGCATATTTGTTTCAATATTCATCAGATTTTATAGTACATTGATTTGAAATATCTTGTCAGTAAATACTGAACTGTTGCATTTTTTTCACCAGTGAAGTCTTTTGATACAGAGGGGGGAAAAATGACCTGTGTCATCATCATCTCCAGTACAAATGTATTGTGGGAATTTTAATGTGAAAGAGCATAAATATGCTATCAGAGATCCTTATAATGTTGGTTACAGTACTAAATCATAAAACTGGAAATGTATGATTGCACAATATTTCTAAGAGTTCTTTTTTCTTAATCCCTCCAGGGCCCTGCTTTAATACAGAGGTTTATATAATGATTTGTTTACAATGCACAAAGGTAGTATTGCACGTGATTCTGATGAATACAAAGTTAAAACTACATAAACTGTTTAAAATCTGTTTGAGAATATGATCCACAATGAAGACTTTTGCCATTCTGTGCAATGTGCTTTTTGTACTGAGAGTGTCAGTTAGACAGTTCACCTGGAAAAAGTGCACCTAGAAGTCCCTTTACTGCAAACACTTATTGTTATGAAGTGAGCCTGCAGATGAAATGACTTTGTATTTATGATTTTAATAGCGTTTTCTTTAATTAACAATTAGGTACACAGTTCAAATAGCAAAGCCTCTAGTATGGCAATTGTTTCTAGCTGTAATGAGTGCACGAAGGACTAAAATTGAAACTGTATTATATTATAACTGTGTACTTTTATAGTTTACTGGGAATAACAAAAGTCAACTTCAGATTAATCATCAAAACTCTCACAGTTTTTATTCCCCCCTTGAGCTCGACTATGAGATTAATAATATGCACGTAGAGCCACTGGTATTGGAAACATACTTCTGACTTCCTACGGTCCTTCTGACTATGTGTGATATAATTTTCTTTTATATGCAAAAGGACATGTCAGAATTATGGAATGTGTTCTGAATCGTGCCTTTCTGTGAACACGACCCCCCCAAAATGTGAGGCAGTATAGCACTGAAGATGAAATTGCATCCCTAATTTGATTTGCCTGAAAAGGGAAAAGCTTCTCCATGCCATTGCAGTACTTTTTTTGCAGAATGAATTCTTACAGGAGTCCATAAATTTTCATTTAATATGAGGTTTGTAGAATTTACAGTAATAACAAAGAAGCCTTTAATGAAAAACTATTAATAACAAGTTTACAGATTGTCAGTGACGTTAATAGGCCAAAATGAGGATAGTATATTTAGAATATGAGAGCGTTGGCTAGTAAAATTGTGAGCTAGATTGCTTTTGTATAAGCTGCAATAAGACGTTGTAGTTATTTTAAAGACTTTTCAGTATAAGAAGATATCAGACTGTCTGAAGTTGAACTAATGGAAATTACTTCACTGTTACGAAAGTTTCAAATCATATTTAATGGCTTAAGAACACCTGCTAAAGTAGTATGACATATCCTTTTGTCACAAATTCTTGCGTGTCCAAGCCATATAACCTTGTCTACCCACAAAATTTATCAGTGATTTTAATTTAAACCGGTGCATCTCTGTGGATCCTCTGGAGGCGCAGTTCTCGTGTGGATTTAGGTTAATTTATGTGTAATCACTTCTGTCAAGTCCAACTAAACTTTGTTCAAAGTTACTTAAGTGTGTCCACACAAGCTTTTAAACTCTTTTAACTAAGCCTTATTATCATACCTTTGGCTAGTTCAGCTGAAAAGGGAAAGAAAAAGAAGAAGAAGAAAAAAACACAAGATAAAAGTTTAGCAGTCTGCCTATTCAACATATCAGATTAGGTAGCAGTACCTTTATTTTCCCCAGTCTGAAGCTGTGCAGATGGAGGCAACTGACTGAAAATGATACAGCTGGCAGCAACTTCATCCCCAACACTGAGCTGCCAGGACACCTCTCTTGTCAACGCTGCCACCCTCTTGGACACTCCAGCATGTGGTCTGGAGCTGCTGCCCTCAGAGTGTGACCTTGTGCTCAGGCTCGACAGGCACTCCCTCTGTGGGGGCTCTGGGTCAGGGCGATCAATCCGATGGCACTTTCGCCAATGTCCACGTTAAAATCTAAAGCCTTCCAAACAAAACTGTGACAGACGTGAGGAGCTTCAGTAGTTGGTGAGTGAGCGGCATGGAGGAAGGTTCCTCATTTGCTTTGTCCTGGCAGCTACACCCTTGCCTGTGTGACAGCTTTGTGGATAAGGGGCTGTTGGTGCTTCCCAAAAACACGCTGTAGGAGGTCCAAGAGGAGCGGCGAAGAACAAGGTGCCTGATGGGCAGCAGAAAGACAGTGAGCTGAAGGGCAGGACCTCAGGCTGGGAGCTGGCGTAAGGACAGATCTCGGGAGTTATCGTCAGCAAAAGGCTGTTAAAGAAGGGTTTGCGCTACTGCTAGGTGTAGAGTTTATTGCAACTGAGGCACTCATTGAGCTATGGATGCAGGGCAAGCCAAAAGAAAATTATATAGGACACTGTTTGAAATCTCCTTTTATGCCTAGCTTTCTTACTTTGTTATCAAGTTTTTGCTGGTTTTTAAAAATGATCTGTTCTGGTATCAGATCCAATGAAACTTGGACTTTGGTTTTATAAGCCCTCGATTTTTTCACAGCACTTTCTGTAAGAAAAGTGAAAAAAAAAAACATGCAGGCAGTGCTTCTTCAAAGCCCTGGCAGACACAGTGCCCCATTGCAAGAGGGTTTTTCCCTTAGTTGATCTTATCAACAGTATATTTAGAAAAGTAATAAAATAATCCTGCCCACACAATTCATCTTACTAGTTTTTTGAGGAGCTATGAAAAGGGAGGTGTGGCTGTTTTGCAAGCCTTGGGCTTTGCATTTTGTACTTCTCCTGTTTTTAGAAATCCATCTTAGCCATTGGCATTTTTTCCGTTTTGTTGCTCTCTTTCTTGTAATAAAATATTATTTTTTTTAGATCCCATAGACCAGCACCAAAAAGAGGTACCAGTATTACTGTTGCTGCAAGTAATTCCGTGATCTTTGCTATTAGATCAGCAAGTGACCTTATACAGAGAGAAAGGTTGTTCAGAGGCTGTTTCCTTCTCTTACTACAGGGCTTCAGGGCTGCTTGTCACTGTTATTTCTTCCTGGATGTGCAAATTGTTTCAGAAAGCCACTAACTGTCACAAGAAAATGGGAAACTCTTCTGTGCAGTGTGAATGTTTCAGGATTTTGCTTCTTCATTTCTGGATTTACTTACATGTTTGTAATAACATTGCTAAAATTAATAGCTCAAATAGGTTTTACAAGTAAGCACGATATGCTTTCAAGGACTAGTGACTCCCAGTATTTTGAATATAAGAATATGGGTTTGAGGTTACAATTGATCTGTCCGTTTTGCTAACTGTTCCTCACAATCTTTCCAAAACAGTTTTGTAACAAAATCAGGCCATGTGATACAAAACTCCCATAAAGGAGCTCTAAGCTGTTATTTTTCATTTCTATTGCAGAAAACACTTTACACGTTTCTGGAGAAGTAGTGTAGATGCAAAAGTTTAGTAATTTAACACAGATGCACTTTAACGATCAAATGGAATGAAGTATTCCAGAGGCTGGAGAAGTATGTCATTGTACAGCTCTGAAAGCTACTATATGTTTCATTTGCAGCAGGTGAAGGTACACGTTAAGGAGCGTGACTACCCAGCCGTACAGTGCTTCCCTTAAAGAGCTGTGATTTGTAGCTTATTCAACCAGAAATTTCTTAAGACAAGGATAATCATTCTGAAAGCAAAGTACACAAAACCTGACCTACTAGCCTCTTTTTTTTCTTCAAGCTTTTATCTCATGATTCATCTGGGGGTGGGGGTGGGAAGAATTCTATCTACTTCTCAGACAGCCTGTCATAATTTCTACTGAGAGTGCAGCAGGTATACACTGCTACGTTTGCTGTAGCACGCAAGGCCATGCACAAAGGGCACAAATCTGAATAGAAAGAAAGAGCGTCAGCACCAGACATGCTTTGGACTTTGACCTGCCTGAAACCTATTGGAAGGGATGATGGGAAAGGGAGACAGAGAAGCAAGTTTCCACTTTTCCTCAGAAATGGTCATGTCTGTTTCCAGCAGTTATGTAGACACCATGCTGCAGGGGTAAGTCGAGGCAGGATAAGAGAGAATTGACAACAAGTAGATAATTTTATTCTGACACCATTTCTGGCATATCCATTCTCTCTGTACGAATGTTGTAGGGTGGTCCTGCCCAGAGGTGTATGCTATTTATCATCGAAAAAGTAGTGCTTCATTCCTCTTATACATCGATCTCCTGGAAAAGATAGCTCTTGTCAATGAGGACAGCTCTTCTTTGCCTGTTCCAGGGTAAAGTTAATAATAGAAATGTTTCAGTCCCTTTGTGAAGGGCAGGAAAAAAGATAAAGTGGAACTCTGAATAAGGATCCCATTTTAAGTTGGAAGCTAAGGATGTATTCTTTATAGAGACATATAAATACAGTGTTTATCCCTTACGTCACTGGTAGGTGTTGGTGACACCAGGAACAAATTTCATTTTTATGCTTGGAACCAATAATAGGTTAGGTACGGAGTTACAACCACTAGCTAAGCTTCAGCACCCCTTTCTAGGAAGCACAGAGCTCTTTTTTGTATATGTCAACTTGACACTGTCCATAACATTGTAACCTTAAGAATTAGAATATGTATGAAGAAAAAAACTAGGAAAAAGAAGGAGCTAGAATGAAAGTAATAATGTGGGACATATCTGGATTCACGTTCCCATGTGCTAAACCAGTTAAGATTTTTTTTTTTTTTTGCTTTTTAGTATCACAGAGAACAATGGATTTCATGAATGGAAAATCATAGGCTTTTCCTTGTTGCTCCTCTGCTCTCCCAGCATCTCCTGTCTTCATTTTCAGGTCCCTTGACAGAACTGACTTGTATGCTCAGACCCTGCCTCTCCTGGCCATCACACTTCTTTTAGCTGGCTGAGTCTGGTCATGTCGCAGGCTGAGCCTCTGCTGGAGCGTTAAGCTGTCCGTTTGGGAAGAGAAACTACATAACCGGGTTCATGCTTTCCCAGGACTCTTGCCCAGTGTTCTTTCACCAGAGCTGATAAATCCAAAGCCTTGATGCTTTTTATGTTAGATTCACTTAGCACTTTTTTCTAATGTAGTTATGTTAATTAAGGGTGCCCTTAGCATAGTGCTGCTAACCCCTAATACACTTGGCGTTTCACTGGAGAAAAGAACCCACCCAAACTTGTTACTATTTGACCAGGGAATAAGAATGCTGACAAAAGCATTCTTTTGCTGGGAAAAATAAGCCAGTTTACACTGGATTAAACTTAATCAGTGTAAATTAACAACCAAAATCGAAAAACGGTTTTTGATCAGAACCGTTGTACTTTGCCATAAAACAAAATTGTGCTTTTCAACTGAAAACACTGTCTTCAGCATTGTGCATGCCACTTCATATTTTGCTATTTAAAAAAAAAATCCATTAATCCGTTCTTTTTCCTTCGCTGTAAAGTGTACACTGAAGGAAGTTGCTACCTTCATTAATTTCAGCAGTGCCAGAATTTTAACAAAAAGTACCTGGAAAAAAAAGAATGAGTTCCAGAAAATGAGATCTTTTGCAATGCAACTTTACGGTGTTGATTTCTGGGTAAGAAATAGAGTTGCAATATAATTTCACATGTTTGGAAGATATTTTTGATGAGGAAGCATATTGTTTGTTTCCTTCCTTACAAAAGTATGTAAAAAACATAAAAAGTCTATACAATGAAAAAGCATGTAAACAACAGCAAAATGGTTCAGCACATGCACCTTAGCCCTGAGTTGTAAAATATCATGTTTCAGTCCTGAGTCTCAACTTTGGAGGAAATTGCTAATTGTATAGTTGGCTCATGATGTGGCTAAACGTCCACTAGGGATTAAGGCGAGATCACAAATCTCTTAACTCATGACCTCAGACAGACATGAACGTTGGCCTCCAGAGGCGAAAGGCTAATACACAGCCCCACTACTACAATCTTCCCATCGTGATTTTGTCCTCGGTACAATCAAGGATTATCAGTGCTTTGTGGGTTTTTTTAGTATTAGATATGTATGAATATAGAGTAACTACGTGGAAAAGAAAAATAAGAAAATGTGGACCAAAAAAACCTGAAATAAGGAATAAGGAAAATTTGTAAAGCTCGATTATGGAAAAACATGACTTTTGCATGTTTCTGACAATTCCTTGTACTCAGATTAATCTCAGGAGGTCCAGGCAATGACTAGTTCCTTTTACAGTTAACTAACAAACTCAGGCACCTGAGCAAACCTCAAAATTCTGTCTGTGAGACTTTAATACTGAGCTTTTGAAGCAAACAGAAGACATGTTTTTTAAGAATCCTCATTCTTGATAATAAGAATTACAGTGAGTCTTTAAATTTCTCGCAGTGTGATGTCAGTAAGAGTGACTGGTAAAATGCGCTAAATGGAGACAGTAAAAGTAAGAAATGATATTTCCCTTTCTGAAAGGTGATGACCTGATGATTCAAAGCACAGCCACAGAAATGACTAAGATCTTTGGTTAAATGGATGCTAATGACCTTAGCAATGAGTTGAACAAAAATTTGGGGAATTTTCACAGATGGCAGAAATTTAGCAAAGTGTATCGTGTAAGATTTATTTGAGAACAATTTTTGTAATTGTTCAAATGAACACCAAATCAGAAATGGACAGAGGAGAGAAAATTTTAGATGATCCATTTAGTTTTTCAGCAAACTTATTCTGTTGTCCCTTTTATGAAATAATGATTTTAAAATATTTTCGCTTATATGTCCCATGCAGAATTGACGGCTGCATTAATTTTGGAGATGAATATTCTTCATATTAAAATGTGCAGTGAATGAAACAAAACAGATGATTTACCAGGGCTGTTGGATTGGAGATGATGTAACAGTTTGTAAGGAATTACACTCTAATGGATAGAATCTACCACAGCTTTTCCACACAGCGTGTATTTTCTGTAGCGTGTAGGTACTACACAAGACCCCTCTTGTATTTGCATGTCAATGTGCGGCTGCCCTGGAAGGGGAGGCCTGGAGAGAGCGATTGTTGAAGGGAGCCTGATCTGATCCCCTTGCAGTGTGGGGGGATGTTGCTCTTTGGCTGGCATGAGGTAAGGCTGCAGTTTAAACCAAAACAATGGGCATGCCTCTCTCATTTTTGCATTTAGAATGGCTGTCATGAGAAAGACTGCTGTGAATAGTAGAGGGGGTTTAAGGTAGCTATTAAAGATTTTTATGTTGTTAGGTTGAACGAGCTCTTTTTGTCATTTAATAATGTTACTAATCTTGCAAGTCAGTTTTTTTAAATAAGCATGATTAGCAATTTGAACCTTAATTTATGATTTAGGAATTTACTGTATCTCTCATAGTAGCAGAGAAAATAACTTCATTAAATATGAAGAGATCTTCTTGAAATGTTCAAAACATAATGACTGTGTTTCTAGGGTCTTTAGGACAGTTGCCAAACCAAAGCACTTAATCAGATCTGATTGCGATGGAAAGCAAGATTACAGACATTTCGTATGTAATGTGCAGACTTTTGTATCATTTTTAAATATAACTTTTTCATTAGAGAGTTGATTGAGATAACAATTTGTTTTCCTGTCAAGCACTGAAAACTGTCTGAATGGATGGTAAATCTCACAAGGAAACCTTGCTTTGTTTTACCAAGGCTGTGTGTTCCCTTAAAGTTATGAATTTTCAGAGAAATTCCATATGGTTGCACTTTACATCTTCTTAATGGAGGACGGAGCCATCGTTTCCTTGTAAAAAATTATGAGCCTTGAGCAAGCTTGTTAGTTGTGCGAACAAGTCCATTTTGTTAATTCTTTTTTTTTTTTGACAGAACATTCTCTGAAGATTGTGAAAATAAATCAATGCAGAATGGATAGAGAGGTATCAGGCCTCAACAGGACTGTATTTAACCAAGTGATTAAGTCTGTTTTTACGTACTAGAAAGTTTCCCATCCACCTCCTGGTTAATTCCAGGTCTATGATTTAATTTTTAAAGTTCAGCATATGGTTATTCTTCCTAATTGGGTCTCTAGCTGCAGCTTCTGATGTATATATTTTGGCAGTGTTTCCTTTGCCTGTGATGCTGTGTTTCTGAAACTGCGCATGTTTTGCCAGCACCTCTGGTTTGTGCCTACTGTGTTCATAAATCTCGCCGCCCTTTGTATGACAACGGAGAGGGTAACTTTTGGGCAGCATTCACAGGGCGACTGGAGCTTCAGCGTGCATCTGTTTTGCTGTGAGTTACGCTGTTGCTTACCGTAGACAGCCCTTCGTAAACATCAGAAGTTTAGAGAAAGGTGTTTATAAGGTATGATGCAGATTCTGTTATTTTAATGAGATACTACTCCTCTGGTATGTAAAACCGACATGAATATTTATGAACCAGACACAAAATGTACTTGCCCACCTTTCATTATGCTGATGAAATTGTAATGAGATTTCACTCACCTGTCAAAAAGTTGCTTCCTTTGGATGAATTAGCAAAGAGAAATTTTAGAGCACAGTTTTGCACAGAGCTTATTGTCTGGGTTTTCTATCTGAATAAGAAACTCTCCGCTTTCCAGCTGAGACTTTACGTAGGAATATTTCGTAGTTGAAGAGATTCACGGTAGTTGCTGTATGCTGCCTGCAAGAGAGGTAATAAGTAGGAAAGACGTTTCAGAGTGTGTTGAACTGCAGGATACCAATGCCGTAAGCGCGTTGTTCTCCGGCCTCCCTCTCACCCGAGGCTCATTAAGTCGGGATCGCAATGCTGGCACCCGCTCTTTCAGGCAGGGTGGGTGTTGTCCTGATGAGTCTGGGGCAGCCCACCGCTTGGCAGCCCAGTGGGTGATAAATGTCTAAAGCCCTCCAGGCTGACTACACATTTTTCATCATTAATCCGGCCTATTGTGAGCTGGTCACTCACATTGATTCCAACTAGAGGGCATCATCTGCCGTTAAGAGGGTGATGACTTGCTAAAAATGAAGGCCTGAAACTAATCAAATATAGTTAGAGCCTTTGCTGGCAGCTTGCTCGGATAGCTCTAGGGCACTAATAGGGAAGCGGCAGACGTGGGCAGATCCCTTCAGGCACTGCGTGGCTTCGTATAGGAATGCGATGGTTTCCTTTGACAGCACATCGTGTTATTATAGCCATTATTGAGTCAAATGCTGTTATGAGAAATTCTTCTGTCTCTTTTCGCAGTTTTTTTCTCGATGTTTTGCAGTAAAGCAAGCCAAAAAGACAGGTAAATTTGGAACCATAATGTAACACCCGTTCTGTCAAGTCAAGATCATGCTAAATGATTGCGCTACAAAGAGAAAAACGTTCACTCTGCAGAGATCTTTGCCTGCCTGTCGAAATCATCTGCTTGTCTTTCTTTCTATTTAGCTATTTATTTATCTGTTTATCTAAAGGCTTAATTTCTTTTGTTGGAAAGTAACACATATGCCCGGCTTGATGCCTTTTTCAGTGTTTGTCTTTGAATAGTTATAATTTATTTGTATGGAGTAAGTCCAGCTGAGAAGTAAAAGCTGAAGATCTGTGTAAATCATAGCCTCAACTGAAATTAGAGACTTTACAGAAATTATGGAAATTACAGAGTTAGTGTGTTTGTAAGCAACTTGTCCCTGTTGCAAAGCAGTGAGGTTTTTCCTCGTAGTTTTTCCTCTTCACCTCACTGGCTGTGTCCCACTTCTAAAAGTTCACATCACTAGAGGTTCCCCTTGGAGGAATTTAACACTGGTGGCAGAGAGCCCTTTTCAAGAATGTACTCATTGTTGGTAGGAGGCTTTCCAAGAGTCCGCACTGCTGGCGGGGCGGGGGGGGGGGGGGGGGCCCTCACC